>Ga0154564_181_pt1 | contig 54537 bp, 49 predicted proteins | sample RifGroF2_FD_105707 | JGI IMG/M metagenome (GOLD analysis project Ga0154564, IMG submission 105707) | Lentisphaerae bacterium GWF2_49_21
TCTTGTTATTGCGATCATAGCAATTCTCCTTGCGCTGCTGCTCCCGGCCCTCAAAGGGGCGAAGGACATGGCAAAAAACATGGTGTGCATGAACAATCTGAAACAGGTCGGTCTGGCACTTCCCCTTTACGCATTGGACAACGACGGCTATGCGCCAAACTGGCCAATCTACAACAAGCTCGCAATTGCTATCACTGGAACGTACAAGGGCGGCAGCGGCAAGGATCTGGTTCTGACATGCCCTCTGCGCGGTAACTGGGGCGCTGCTTTGAGCTTCGGGGATTATAGGACGCCTACATGGTTTGTGGACATCCCAAACTACAGAAGCTCGCAAATAATCTCGATCAAACAGCCTGACAACCATGTATTCTACGGGGAATGCTCCCTGAACGTATCCGGATTAATATGGGCCAATATCGACTGGCTGAGATACAGTAACCGGACGAATTTTGTTTTTGTCGATGGACATGTGATGATGGTGAACAGAAACAGTCAGAATACATTCAGGTGGACCAACAACTGATAAATCAGAGCTGATTTAAATCTGAATAATAAAGGGAATCTCTAAAAATTGGCAATGTCGCCCCATGGGTTGCGGATTATTTTGGCTCAAAAATCTTCTTCATCAACTGCCCTTTCGGCCTAATTTTCGGCATAGTATTACTTTTCTGCTAAAACGGCCTTCTTAAATACTTTGGCGATTAAAATTTCAATAAACTGCCAAAGATCTATTGATATATCTACCATTATTATATATAATACAGCATATAACAGATAGGCGTATACATGCTTATTGGTGTAAAAGAAAGAAAAGACCACAGTCCAATCTACTGCCAGATAGCTGAGTCCTTGCGGAACAAGATATTCTGCGGGGAATATGCACCGCTGTCCAGGCTTCCGGCAGAGAATGTATTGTGTGAACTCTATAAGGCCAGCCGTGTAACGATAAGAAGCTCCCTCAAGAAGCTTGAGACCGAAGGACTCATCCACAGGGTAAACGGGAAAGGGACATTTGTTTCAGAGCTTAAAGGCAAGCAGCGCCAGATCATTCTGGTGCTTGACAGAGCCCCAAACGAGTTGCGGCATCTGCATGAGCTGGTCATGGGGGCGCTAGTCAAGGCGCAGGAGGACGGATTCAGCGTGCTGGTTTCGACCTGCGCCCAGTTCAGAGGCTTCCTTGAGGAGGCGATCCACAGCCCCGTCCGCCAGACCGGCGCCCTTCTCCTCCGTTGCCGCGAGTTCCATCTGGAGGACATAGCTTTCGCAGAGAAACACGGTATCCCCTGCCTTCTGGAAGGCTGCGAGCGCCTGAAGGGGCTCAACTGGCTGGCCGTCGACAATGAAGATGCCATGAGGCAGATCGTGGATCATCTTTATGGTTTGGGGATAAGGAGATTTGGGATATTCAACGCAAAAGTTACCGCCTCATGGTCGTCATTTGCGGAGCGTTACGATGCGACCATAAGACGTATTGCGGAACTCGGAGTTCCCAAAGAGGATATTGTCACAGTAACACTGCCTGCAAATTCTGATGTGGGCAGCCTCCCCTACTGTCTGACATCTGAGTTCTTCAAAAATGGAAATTCACCGGACGCGATAATCGCTATGAACGACATTATTGCCGTGCAAGTCCTCAGATGGCTCGGAGATAACGGGTACAAGATTCCACACGAGATCGCAGTGACGGGCTTTGATGACGTCGATATCGCCAAATATGCAAATCCTCCACTCTCAACAGTCAGACAAAACTACTACGAGGTTGGCGGCGAAGCCGCAAGCCTGCTCCGCTCAATGATGGACGACTTCGACAACAAGCGTGTGCATATCTCACGGAAGCTCCAACTGGTCATAAGGGAAAGCACTGCCGAAAGCTGCTTGCGCCCCGCACCCGCAAAAGATGGACCACTTTTAATTCCGTAATCAGATGACGGCATTTCCATAATTTAAGGAGAGCTTGATGAAAATATTTGAAGGCAACATGCACGGAATAGGACTCGGAGTCTGGCTCACAAACTTCAAGCACCCGCGCTTCAGTATAGTCGACGACTGGGACCGAAAACCGCTGAACGAGGAACTCATCAAAATCATATTCTGACGTGAAGGAGGCTGCTCATATGCATATTTTCTCAATGACCTGCAAGGTTGATTCCGTCCTTGACCTGTTCTCTGCGGTGGAGGGACGCCGTACTGCGGTGAAGTGGTTTAAGGAACATCATATAAGCAAAGTCTACCTGGAAACCTACAGGCATAAACGCTATGCCGGGGCAGAACTTCTAAGGATCGTCAAAGATGACTTTACCGCCGCCGGACTTGAAGTCGCAGCCTGCATTACCACAACCCAAATGAGCAAAAGAGTGGCCACCTGGGGCATCACCACCTGTTTTACAGATCCTGCGGCACATGATTTTCTTCAGGAAGTCGTCAAACGCACCGCAAGTGTTTTCGACCTTATCATATTGGATGATTTCTTCTTCTCCTCTTGCATCTGCAGTTTTTGCGAGAAGGATAGAAATGGGAGAACATGGGGGGATTTTCGAACCGATCTACTTCTGAATATCGCCAGGGAAAGAGTCCTTTTGCCCGCTCGCGCTGTCAACAAGGATGTAAAACTCATCATAAAGTATCCTCTGTGGTACGAAGGCTATTATCGCGTTGGCTATGACGTACTGCGCGAAACAGAACTTTTCGATTACACTTGGGTAGGCACGGAGACACGTGAACCGGATAGCGGCGCGGCTGGGCGACGCCCCCAGACTTCGGCATCGTGGATTCAGGCTTGGATGAATGACGTGAGCAAAGGGAAATGCGGTGGCGCCTGGTACGATCCGATTGACACGAAACCGGAGACATTTCTCGAACAGGCTCGCCAGAGCATCATCGGAGGGGCAAGGGAAAGTCTGCTGCATTGTTACGATTACCTGGCAACGAGAACGCCAGGCCTTGCCATTCACGGGAAGGATCTGGAGATCAAAAATGGCCTGGCGGATGCCGAAGTTTTCAGAAATGAGGCGAACTCATTGCAGGTTCTGGCGGAGACGCTTTCCGAAATGCAGCCCTACGGCATCCTCCTGCCGAAAAAAGCCAATGACGATTCAGAAAAAGAAGCCTATCTGCCAAGTTTTGCGGGAATGCTGGGAATCCCAGTCGTTGCTTCCGCTTCTCTTAAAAACTCTGATGCTGTGTTCCTCGGTGCCCAAGCTGGAAATTTTAATGGGATCGATTCCTACATCGAAAACGCTTTAAGGGAGAACAAATCCCTCGTCGTAACCTCTAATTTCCTGAATATGATTAAGGCCGATTTATGCAAAAAACTGCTCTCCTCCTGCAAAGTTGTACAGGATGATGGGGAGAAAGTTTGCGTGAACGACATCAATGAATCACTTACTGTCCTGCATTGTCCTTCTGATCTTTGGGATCTGATGAGTCTGCAGCAGGACGAACTTGACAGGATGAGGAACAAATTGCTGAAGCCTTTCAGAATTGAATTTTTCGCGCCTTCAAGGGTCTCCCTGCACCTGTTCAAGTCGGAAAATTCCCTATGCGAGATCATTGAGAATTTCAATGATTTTCCTGTGAGCGTCTGCTTGAAATTCAACGGAAAAACAAAGCTTGTGAGAAGCTTGAAGCTGGTTCTGCCAAAAAAACAAAGCGCAACTCTTGCTGAAACGGATGCTTCATATTCTGTCAAGCTCAAACCGCGCTCTATGGCTCTTCTGTCCGCAATAGTATGACACGGCTCTGAATAGAAACTTTTATATGGAAAAATCAATGGATCCAACACCAGTGAAACATCCAGAGGCGGAGATCAACGCAACACTTTCTTCCTGCTGTGGATTCCTTGGAGAAGTCACGCTGACAGACAGTGCCATAATAATTCTTTTTGCAGGCATGCTGGGAGCAGGCGACATGTTTTCCATGATAACGACATCGCTACTCCCTCTTTTCAACGGAATATGCATAATCCCAATGGCGTGGCTGGCCGCCAGAATCGGCAGCAAGAAGCTCATAATAAGAGCATGCACACTGTCTGCAATTGCGTATTTCCTGGCCGTCTCCTCTCCGTTTTTCGGGAAGTGGGCATCCGCTGTTCTGCTGACGGCCATACTGCTTTTCGCCTTATGCCTTACGGGATTCATTGCCGGATGGTTCCCGATGCTTGATTCATTTCTTAGCCGGAAGAGGCGGCCGGTATTTTTCAGCAGAATGCGTTTTTCGCACCAGCTTACAGCGGTGCTTTTCCTGTTTCTCGTCGGTTTTGCCATAGGCAAGGAACCTTCGATATGGAAACTACAGCTGGTTCTCCTGATTGGTGCGATTGTCTTTACTGGACGCATATTTTTTATTTCCCGGATTCCAGTCTTTGACGCTCAAAAGAGAGAAGAATTGGGATTTAAGGACGGACTTATGGCGGCGATCGGCAACAAGCCACTTGCAGGTTTTTCCATCTATCTGTTTGTTTTGAATCTGGCGGCATATGGAACTATCCCGCTTACAACCCTCTACCTTAAGAAACATTTGAACGCACCAGACAATGTAATCGTCATAATATCTGCAGTGGCCTTATTTGGAATGCTTCTGGGGTACTTCTTCTCCAACAAAATCATAAGGCACATGGGGGTAAAGGACTCATTGTTGGCTTTTCATGTGTCTTTGGCGTTTACGAATCTGAGCCTGTTCTTCATTGGCAAAGGCAATGCAATAACATATATCCTGATAGCAGGACTGCTGCTCATATACAGCTTTACAGTTGCGGCCGCTTCAATAGTGTCATCTTCCGAGATGATGGCGCTGGTCAAGTCGGACAACAAAATCATGTCAATGGCGTTCTGTGGCGCATTCTATTACGGCGGTTCCGGACTTTCACGCATGATCTCGTCGCTGATACTGGGAGCTGGACTGCTCTCTTCTGAATGGCATATTGGCACCATGAGAATATGCCATTACCAGACACTGTTCCTGATATACACCGTATTCATTGTTTTCGCGGCGACCTTCCTTATTCTGGTTCCCGCGATATTTCCAAAAGGTGAATACATATATGACGTACACTGAATTATCCTATAGCGGCAATATGGATAAGCGGTCCGAGTTCCCGCATGCCTGAAAAGCTAATGAAAAAACATGTGGCATTGGTCAAGGAATACGCTGCTGAAATCAGTCTTAAATTTCTATAATATAAAGCAAAGGATCTGGTATGAACTTGAAAGGCATGAATGTTCTTGTAACCGGTGGTTCTGATGGATACGGATTCGGGATTGCGAAGGTACTTAAGGAAGCTGGTGCCAATATCTGGATAAGCGGACGGGACCAGTCAAAGCTTGACAAGGCGGCCGAAGCTCTTAATCTCCATACGATAAGGGCGGATGTTACTTCAGGTTCCGATTGGGATCGTGTTTTTAAAACTATTGGAGATCTGGATATTCTTATCAATAATGCCGGTTGCGGAGGCAGTATTGCTCCGGTATCGAAACAAAAAGATGAAGACATCATAAACACTATAAACACAAATCTTACCGGCGTGATTCTGGGCTGCCGACGCGCCGCCGGAATAATGACCGTGCGGCGGAAAGGTATGATTATCAATATTTCCAGCGTATGCGCCCTTTATGCCTGGCCAGGTTGGAGTGTTTATACGGCGGCCAAGGCGGGACTGGCAAAATTCAGCCACGGACTTTACACGGAACTCCGTCCGCATGGAGTGCGCGTGTGCTGTCTGACACCTTCATGGGGGCAAACTTCTTTTAACAAGACCGCTAATATTTCCGGAGCATCAGAGGATCCCGAATTGAGCAGGAAGTGCATTTCACCGGATGAATTGGGAATTCTGGTAAAACAAATCATCGAGGTGCCTGACCATCTTGCGATTCTGGATATCAGCATACTGCCGATGATTCAGGATATATCACCAATGTAGTAAATATTAATATTTTGCTGAACTTCTGCAATTACGGAGGATATGAAATGATGGACGGAATTTGGATTGAGGCAGAGTCTTTTGATACACTTGGCGGCTGGGTAATTGATCAGCAGTCAATGGAGCAGATGGGGTCTGCATATATCATGGCGCACGGCATGGGCATACCCGTGCAGGACGCCGAAACACTTTGTAGCATTCCTGAATCCGGTCGATGGACGGTCTGGGTTCGCACCCGCGATTGGACGGCGCCCTGGAAGCGTGGTACGTCGGGCGGTCGCTTCAAGATCAAGATTAATGGTAAGTTTCTGCCGAAGACATTAGGGACAAACGGTGTCCGGTGGGGTTGGCAAAAAGCAGGGACGGCAGCTTTTGAAAAAGGTGAAGTTAAAATCGCTTTGCATGACATGACCGGCTTCAATGGCCGCTGTGATGCGCTTTATTTGACGATGAAGCCGAACGAAGTGCCCGAGAATGACAAGCATAGGCTTGCCAATCTTCGGAGAAAGCTCCTGGATATCGTCTGCAAGGAAGAGCCCGTCGAATATGATTTAGCTGTTGTCGGTGGAGGAATAGCCGGTATTTCCACGGCGATAGCCGCAATGCGGACGGGTTCGAGAGTTGTCCTGATTCAGGACCGGCCCATCCTGGGAGGTTGTAACAGTTCGGAGATCCGCGTCGGTCTGGGCGGATTCGCCCATGTGGAACCGTATCCCAACTTGGGGAACGTTGTCACAGAAATTGCCCCCATTATGGGCGGCCCCGGGACTTATCCTGCGGAAATGTATGAAGACGAACGTAAAAATAATATTTTTAAATTGCATTCCGATAGTCAATATAGACTTGTCTTGAACGAGCGTGTTATAGCTGTAGAGAAAGACAAAAACGATGGACAGATAATTGATGTCATTATTGTCCGCAATGTGCGTACGGGAACCGAGACCCGTTACCGGGCCAGGTTATTCGCAGACTGTACAGGTGATGCCGTCATTGCAAGAATGATGGGGGCGGAAGTGATGTACGGGCGCGAATCCCGGACGTTTTTCAACGAATCTCTCGCTCCGGAAAAAGGCGATAATCAGGTAATGGGGCTTTCGGTTCTATGGTATTCAAAAAAAGAGAACAAACCGACGACATTCCCCGATATTGACTGGGGTATTGTCTTCAATGAGGAAACCGCTTACTATATCCGGGGTGGCGACTGGGAATGGGAGACCGGACAGTACCGCAACCAGGCCGAAGAAACGGAGTACATCCGCGATTATGGATTGATGGTTACTTATGCCAACTGGTCTTACTTGAAAAACCATTCGCGACGGAAAGCAGAATGGGCTAATGACACCATCGTATGGGTTTCTCCAATAGGCGGCAAGCGTGAAAGCTACCGTGTTGTTGGGGACTATGTATTGAATCAGAACGACATCGAAAATCATATCATTTATCCCGATGCGACAGGTGCGATTACATGGAATATCGATCTTCACTTTCCTGATCCGGAAAATGAAGCCAAGTTTAAAGAGCCGTTCCGATCCTGCGCCTATCATCGAGGGATAGTCAAACCCTATCCTGTGCCATATCGCTGCCTCTACTCCAAGGATGTGAAGAATCTCTTTCTCGGTGGTCGCCATATAAGCATGTCGCATGTCGCGTTCGCCAGCGTACGTGTGCAGCGCACACTGGGCATACTCGGGGAAGTTATCGGCATGGCCGCAAGCATTTGCGCAAAGGAAAACGTCCATCCCAGGGACATTTATGAGAAGCATTTTGAAAAACTCAAAGGCATGATGGAAATAGGCGTGATGAGCCCAGCCTATCACGCATATGGATGCGATGCTTCTGAATCGTATCATTTCAAAGATATTGGTTTTGTCAATATCACTCCGCAGTCCGTATCTAACGCCAATCAGCTTGATGACCCAGTACTGAAGCGGCGAGTCAAGGCATTGAAAGTTCAGCACAAACATGGGCGTCCAGGTCTTTGAGCGATGCTTTATTTTATTTTTCCCTTGACATGTTTCATTATTAATGATACGTTATTTCAACATTAATGAAACCGGGGGGGCAATATGATTCAGTCACTGGAAAGAGCGTTTGATATTTTAGAGTTGCTGGACTGTGCCGGGCCTGCTGGAATGGGTCTTCAGGATATTGGACGTGAGGTTGGGTTAAAGCTTCCAACTGTACACAACATGCTTAAAACAATGACTTTCCTTGGTTATGTAACTCAGGATTCAAGCTCAGCAAAGTACCGCACTGGCGATAAGTTGCGTGCGTTGGGGATGCAACTTGAAACTAAACGGGCCTTTTCTGAAGTAGCTGAACCGCTGGCACGGAGATTAAACAAAGACGTAAACGAAACTGTAACAGTTACGCTCTATGCCAACCGTACCTGGCATACACTGTTTCAGATTTACAGCGAGCAGGAACTGAGTGTGCGGGCTTCCTTGCCGGTAAACAAAAACCTATTTATAAGCGCTACCGGCAGGTGTATTTTAAGCGGACTGCCCAAAGGAGAGCTCGAAAAATATCTGAATACATCGGGAATGCCCCGAGAGGATTGGGACAATATTAATGATTTTGCGCATCTCAGGCAAGCTCTTGATAAAATAAAAGAACGCGGCTATGAAATATACAGAAGAAGGGGATCTCTTGGAATAGGCGTTCCTCTGCGTCTCGTAAAAAGAGGAATTGACGCTGCGATTGGCATATATATGCCGGAAAGCCGCTTCGAAGGCAAACACGGGGATGCCGTAATAAACGCCCTGCAAAACACAGCCGAAGAAATCCGCACCATCATGGAAAAATAAAATCCGGGAAAAGATTTTTAATGAACGCTAATAGAGTTATTGAACGTTATAAATCTGAACTTCTGGAATATGTAACGCCATTCTGGGAAAATAATTGCGTGGACACTGAATTCGGGGGATATTATTCTCTTCTCGACCGTGAAGGCAAACCTTTTAGCACAGACAAATATATGTGGATGCAATGGCGGATAGTTTATATGTTCGCTATTATGTACAAAACTGAGTATTCTCGTCCTGAATGGCTTGATATCGCTGAAAAAGGTTTTGATTTTTTGACCAAATATGGGAAAAAAACTGATGGCGGATACTATTTTGCCCTGAACAGGGAGGGGGTGCCTTTGCAGGAGGACTGCGGACAGTATACCATCTTCTCTGAAAGTTTTACAGCTCTCGGATCAGCCGCCCTATATAAGGCAACGGGAAATGAGAAATACAAAAATGAATCCCTTGCCGCGGCGAATATTTTCAAGCGCAATATTGAACGCTCAGTGGAAACTAAACTTGCCGGACAAACCAGACGTCGTACCTTCGGACATTACATGATATTAATCAATTTGTCCTATGTCATGAATGAATGTTTAGACACTGATGAATACAGTAGTGATATTGATTCATCCATTGAATCGGTCAGAGAATTCTGGAATGAAGATCTGGGATTGATGTTTGAAAACATAAATATTGACGGTTCCTTTGACCTGGAATCCTGCGACGGACGTCTGATAAATCCGGGTCATGCGCTTGAGGCTATGTGGTTTATCATGCAGTATGCCGAGAAGAAAAAGGACACAGCACTGATGAAAGAAATCTGCATGCTGACTTCCAAAATTCTGGAATACGGATGGGACAAGGAATACGGCGGTGTTTATTACTTTAAAGATGCCCTTGACAGGCCGTTGCTTGAACCTAAAACCTGCTTGAAAATATGGTGGTCAAACAATGAAGCTGCTATAGCCGCGCTGTATGCCTTTAAACTTACAGGAGATCACAAATTTTATAACTGGTTTCTAAAGATTGATGAATGGAACTGGAAAAGTTTTCGCGATCCAGAGTTTCCCGAATGGTTTGCTTATACGGACCGCTCCGGCAAGCCGTGCCATTTTTTTAAAGGCAGCAACTGGAAGTCTTTTTTCCATCTTCCGCGTTATCTCTTGAATTCAATACAGCTTTTGGAAGCTGTGAATAAATAACAATTAAAAGGATAAAACAAATGGATTCCATGAATTTGACCTGCAACCCGGAACTCGACATAATATTTGTCCCGTTCAGCCCCATTTCCGAAACTGATAAATTTGAAGTCAGGGTTCAGATAATGAACTCAGGAGATGAGTCTGAAATTGATATTGAAATCTATCTCGATGAAGCTTCAGAGTCTAATCTTTCATGGAGAGGAAAGGCCTTCGCGCAGAAAGGACGGTATGCCTTTGCACAATGTTTTCCAAATATTATTGGCAAATCAGGACAACATAAAATAATGGTCAGATTCTCGAAAGACGGGAAAAATCGGCAGACTGTCAGCAAGGAATTCGAGGTAAGAACACATGCGCAAAACCTTATCGAAGGTTCTTTTATTATGTTCGGCCCGCCTGCCGGCAGGAAACCATGTTCACCATTTTACAATGTAAGAGAATTGACGGACGAACAGTGGAAAGAACAGATTGATTCTTTTAATGAGCTCGGATTCAAAATGATTGTTCCAATGGCGACAGTACAGCTGGAAACCGTTTTGAATTTTAATGACTCGGATGGTGATAAATTAATGAAAGCCCACTATCCGTCGAAAATTTATCCGAAATCAGGAATAAAAGCCCATGACCCTGTAAAGGCGATATTCGAAACAGCCGAAAAAAACGGGCAAAAGATTCTTTTACCTTTCGGGTGTAATTACAGAATTTGCAAACACAGATTGGAAATTATGCGGGAACTTTGGGGGCGCTATGGACATTATAAATCTTTTTACGGCTGGTATCAGCCCTATGAAGTTCCTTTTCACTTATCAGGAGAGCTTTTTGCGACTTTTCTGAAATTGCTTGAAGAGGATAAAAAACTGATAAATGAGATTTCTCCGGCAAAGCCTCTGATGGTCTCAGTTCTTTGCGGACAGGATGCCATAAACGACGCGGTAAGCATGATGCTGTCCAATGGTATGTGTAAAGCCGATATCATAACCCCCATGGATATGGTCGGCATGACAGGGCGTCCCGAGCAGTTAAAGATTAACTCACGTACTTTTTCCGTTTTGAGAGATGCTCTGAAAACAACAGCCATTCATCTATGGGGTAATTGTGAATCTTTTGATCTCACCCCGACTCCTATCATCCCCAGATATAAAAATGGCGGTTTCGACGGTAAATCAGGTTTTATTCAGCAGATAGAAACCTTAAGGCCGTATTCTGAAAAACTTGTAACATTCATGGCTACAGGCATGTTTGCAAAACCCGGTCTGGAACCGGTTATAGGCGGAGAAAAGGCAGCGGAGCAATATCGACGCTATAAAGACTATATGCAAAAGCCGCGTCCAGTCTATAAAAATATTGCCCGGGGACATCCATACACGAAGTCACAAATACCTGATTTCCCGGATAATACTTTGCGTCTGCTGATCGATCCAAACCGCTACGGCTACATTCCTGATGAGAATAATTCATCGACAGATGGATATATAGCAGGAGGACGCTATGGAGGACGCTATGTGGACGCTAGCAAAATCTATGGTTATATCCTGAATGAAAGTAAAAAGTCCATAGATATAGAAGTTCTGTTTGACTTTGAAGCTCCTCAGCCAATCGATATGATCAGGGTTTCGGAATCTCCTCTGTCTCCTCATGCCGGTTTAGGAACTAACGACCCTGACGCTTCGCCGGATTATGTTAGCGTTGAAACCGGCAACACGTTGAACGGAATGACCGAACATGGCAGACTTGACGCATTTGTAAACGGCTGGGCAAAAATATTATTTCCATCAACTGCAAAAAAGAGATTTGTGAAGTTAATTTTCCATAAGGAAATAAAAGCGAATTATCCCGACGGGTCACTGCTTCTGATAAATGAAATAGAGATTTGCAAAAAATACCAGTAGTCGATGAAAGTATTATGTGATTTGGCCGCGGCAGCCCCCATTTCAAGAACAACTTTCCTAAAAGATAAGTTGTTTTTCTTCTCTTCTTTCTTTTCTTCTGTCTTTGAGCGGAGAGGATTTCGATCTCCGAAGGAGACCCCGACGCTCATCCCGTTGGATTCCATGTCTTTCCTCTTCCTCATGCAACCCTCACTCCCCTGTATATTTCCATAGGAGTCATATATTCCAGGGCCTCATGTACCCGGGTGATTCTTCATGAAACTCCAATGCGTTTGATTTGTTCTACATTCATATTATATTCATTCATGGTTAATTTGTGAATGCACTTACAGTAAAAAGGCATATGCTTTTATGACTATTGGCAGCGACATTCGATACGTTAAGGCTTTCCCGCGGATAGCGCGTCAGGGACGTTAAAGTCGGATTTCCCGAGTACCTGTCCAACTTCAATTGCATCTTACATCTTCCTTATGAAAGCGCTATTTATTCCTTGATTAAAACAACTATTTGACTTTTATCCACTGCTTTTGTGTTTTTAAAGCTTCGATACCTGATGCCACAATTGCAGCAATCTCTATGGTTTCTTCACGCTTTACAGGAGAAATCCTGCTGGAGAAAAATTCCAGCATTGCATTTATGAGATTAGGAAAGTAATCCGACATCTTATCCAGGGCAAGAGTATTATTCTCGCCGCAGGCGGAGACGGCGAAAGGGATTCCAGGATTCAATGTGATTGTCGCACGTCTATCGTCATCATAGTCTATTACCATATGGTTTGTCGTCTGATTTCCACACTGCATTACATGCTTTGCGCCGATCCCCATCAGAGAGACAATCATTTCCACCTGATGTATGCTGTATTCTTCAAAACTGCGCCCACCACCGCGAGCACCCGCAAATAATACTTTCTGATTAAGGAAAACATCGTTTTTCGCATTTAGAATTTCTGTTCCAAAGCGCAAAGCGGAAGATGACATGAGAGGAGTATCAAACTTATCCGCCAATTCAAAAAGCCTTTCAGCTGTAGCTCTATCCGGAGCGAAGGGCTTGTCAATATACACAGGCTTGCCGCTGCGCAGGGGTATTTGAGCCAAATGTTCGTGTACCTCCGGATTTGATGGAGCCAAAATGCAAATGACATCACAGTTTTCAACCACCTGTTCTATGCTTTTCCCCGCCGTTATTCCCATTGCCTGACACCACTCATTCAGAGGCTTGCCGCCAGCCGGGGCTTGCTCCCAGGCAAGCGAAACCTCAAACTCACTGCTGAGATTCGAGGTTTTGAACCAATTCGGATAATTGTTGGCATGCCATTCATCGATAAACAAATCAATAAAACCAATCTTCTTTTTCATTTTCACCATACCTTTATGTTTTAAATTTGCCTATTGTTTGATATTCACCTTCCGCCCAGTCCTGCTGGATTCATACGCAGCCAATACTAACCGCAAAGTATTAATTCCGCTCTCAACCCCCGGTGTGAAAGCTTCTTTTGAATCAAGATGGCTTGTAAAGTATTTCATCTCGTTTACCCATGCCGATGCGCTTGGCTTATGAATGAGGACAGTCTCGACCATGCTGGAGCTGCCATCCGGCGCGTTCCGTCCTTTAATCGCAGTAGCTTTGTTCTTGCCATAGTCACAGAATATCACACCGTTATCGCCCATTATTTCTATGCCTGTAAAACCCGAAGGAGATGTCCAACCGCATTCGATATAGCCTAGGCATTTATCCTCGAATTCCATCACCGCCACAACATTGTCATCAACAGGAATATCTTTCCTCAGTGTTGCGACCTGTGCGTATATGCTTTGAACTGGAGATATAAACCACTGAACTATGTCAAATGCATGCACCGCCATATCCATCAATGCGCCACCGCCAGCCAATTCAGGCTTATAGAACCAATCTGTCTTGGCCCACCCCGGTATCGGGCCGCAATGTGCAAAACGAACCCTAATCATATAAGGTTTCCCGATTTCTCCTGCCTCAACAGCTGCCTTGGCCGCTATATTGAGTTCATTGAAACGGTGAGAGAACCCGACCATTACACGGCGTTTATATTCCCGCGCTGTTTTTAAAATCGCATCAGCTTCATCCATATTCAAGGCTATTGGTTTTTCAAGGAGCAAATCTGCCCCGGCTTTCATGCAGGCGATTGCGATTTCAGCATGGAATTTGTTCGGCGTGCAAATCGAAACAACATCCAGTTTTTCCTTTGCCAGCATATCCTTGCAGCAACAGTACTCGCTTGTGAATTTCCATCCTCTATCCCTTACCATCCTGAGGCATTTTTCTTCCGGATCGGCGACGGCCCCCAACTCACAGTTGCTGGCGGCAATATAGCCGGGGATGTGGCATGCCTGTGCAATTGCACCTGCTCCTATAACTCCAATTTTATATTTCTTCATGGTGGCTCCTCTCCTTAAAGTTTGTGTTCAATTATCTTATGCCTGAGAAACTCGCAGGCTTTCCATATGTCCTTGTCAGGATTCTCTCCGACTTCCCTCTCAATTGTCAGGAAGCCGTCAAATCCGATTTCTTTCAGCGCCTTAAGATAGGCGTCCCAGTTAACCGTACCCTCACCAAGAGGAAGTTCGGCAAAAAGATCTCCGGTTTCAGCGACTAGATTCTCAAATCCTCCTTCTGCAAAGGCATCATAGACTTTTACCGGATCGCAATCCCGATAGTGCACACCGTCTTTCGCATGGGTATGTACGATATAATCCCCGAGCGTACGCACTGCATGTACAGGATCTTCATTTAATATCATTATCAGATTTGCCGGATCCAAGTTTACACCGAGACCTTTTGTTCCCGCATCGCATAAAAACTGTTTAAGCACTCTTGAAGACTCCGGACCTGTTTCTATGGCAACTACAACATTATTGTCTTTCGCATAAGCGCCGAGTTCCCGCAATGCCGCAAGCATGGTCTTGTAGATTTCATTGTCCTGGGATGATGGAATTACTCCGACATGCATCGTAACCACATTGCATCCAAGTTGTCTTGTCACATCTATGATCCGCATGCAGGTTTTTACGCGTCGTGGATTATCTCTGGCGACCTGGAATCCATGCCCTCCGAGGTCACCGCAGATTGCGGATATGCCTAATCCACAAGCGGCACAGTGTGCTTTCAGTTCAACACATTGCCGTTCGTCCATCATCAGGAGATCATAGTTCGCGCTACTGGCATATAACTGCACGCCTTCCGCTCCCAACTCCGAAGACCTCTTTATACTCTCATAAAGCGGTCTTTTCAAACTATCAGATATCACTCCAATCTTCATGCCGTATTCATCCTCCGTAAAACTGAATTTTACGCCGTATCCCTTATCACCAGCGACGGCGGAATCGCCTCACTCCCTTCATTTTTCCCATAAATCATGCTTACTAGCTTCTCCACCGCCCTCATCCCTTCAATCTTGAAATTTTGGCGAACAGTCGAAAGAGGGGGTTCGCTGTATTTGCATGATTCAAGATCATCATATCCAATAAGCAGAACATCCTTGCCGGGTTTTATTTTCATCTTCTTTAGAACTGACAGTATGGCAAACGCATTCACGTCTGTGTTTGCAAAAATTCCGGCTGGCCTGGACTTGCTCTTGAAATTACCTGTGAACGTCTTTTCGAAATCAGATATCTTGAACGGGATAGAAGATTCCCCTTTCTCATTCAATGCGCTGTTGAATCCCTCCGAGCGCTTCACGTATATGCTTTCCTCGGCGAAATAGGTTCCGCATTTCCTTGATATCAACCTTTCAGCAGCAAGGCATCCTCCACTGAAATCATCATTATAGATTACAGGTATGTCCTTGAAGCCCTGATAACTGTTGAGAATTATTACGCATCCGCCTTTTGCGCGATAGTCCCGCAGGAGTCCAGCAATTTGAACATGTGTCGACGGATCAAAGGGATAGGTTATTATTCCAGATTTAGAAGCGGCTGCCCTGTCGATGAATTTTGCATACTCAGCATACGAAATACCAAAATGGAAACTCAGGGGGAAATCCAGCCCGGAAGCTTTCTGCGATATCCCGAACATAAGATCTGCAACAAGCCGGTTCGGGATTTCCGGAATGAACACCCCTATCGTTGAATTCCTGCCACGTTTCAGGAACTCCGCCATCCTGTTGCGCTGATATCCCATTTCCCTGGACACCAGCTTTATTTCCCGGCGCAACTCCTTTGAAATATAGGCGTTCTTGTCAGGCTTGGGGTTGAGCGTCCGCGATACAACTGATATCGAAACCCCTGCCTTTTCAGCGATATCCTTGAGTCTGACCATGGTATTTCCTTCTTGTAATGACCTGCGCATTTTATTCGACAAACGTTTGTCGATATCCTTATTATATTTCAGTCCCGCACTATGTCAAATCACTTTTCATGAAATATTGAAACTTTTCCCTTGTAGCGCAGAAGTTAGGAAGTACTCCAAGGGAACTTATGTCAGAAACATCTGCTATCACATGAGAAACCGTTTTATCTATAGGTAGGCTTTCAAGCCTGCGCCTTATTCCAAATTACGAGCAGGAAGCCATATTCTGGAAACCGGTTGTGGCGTTGGCGCTCAGCGTTAACCTTCCGAAAAACAATCCTGATGTCTCGATTACTTCTTCTGTTGATATATCCGACATCTCCATTATAGACGCCAGGAGAAAAGCAATGGAAGAGGGATTGACCAATGTACAATTTTAACAGGGGATATCTTTAATTTGCGCTATGTCCATAACTCATTCGACCTCACTTTCACATGCTTCGTACTGGAACACTTCCCGCGCCCCGCAGAGGTGTTGAAGATTTTGAAAAATCATTTGAGATCTAGCGGAACAATCACGGTCATTGAAGGAGATCATGTATCCGTCTTTTTTTATCCTCGCAGCGAAGCTGCCCACCGGAAAATTCAGCATTTATTACAGTAATGATATTAGCATGTTCCATCATCGATAATAACCTAATGCTATCTGTTATATACTATAAGGATAACTTTGCCAAGAGTGTTGAATTTGACATTATTTAATATATTGTGACATATGACGCTCTGGTTGACACATTTTGTAACGGTCAGGCCTATGGCATCGTTGCCAAGGCTCAGCGCAGTCTCCTGCGAGAGATATGACACCCCTTCCTATCGTTTCGAAGGAAGGCTGAGGAAGGCCGAGAGGCTCATGGTATTCCAGTACACCCTTTCCGGAGAAGGGCGTTTTATAGACGACAGGGGCATGCATCGGGTCACGCCCGGCAAGGGGTTCCTATGCGAAGTCTACAATACAACCGCTTCATATTTCTATCCTCCCGGCTCGGTAAGACCATGGGAATTCATATTTATCACCTTCTGCGGTGCCGCTGCCACCGGAATTGTGAAGGACATCGTACAAAGACACGGTTCCATTTTCGAACTCGATCCAGAATGCAAGCTGATGAAGCATCTCAAGGCATTCAGCGTGTATGACAGAACATCTGTCAGGATATCATCGTCAGCCGGAGCTTCCCTGGTCTTCGAACTGCTGATGACGCTGGATGGATCCAAGGAGTCTGCGGTCGCAAAGTCGTCCTCAAACCGGATCGTGTCTGAAGCCTGTACTATGATCGACGATGGGATCGCTAGCGGAATTTCCGTGACAAGCCTTGCCAGAAAAATGACCATCTCACGTGAACATTTGACACGGCTCTTCAAGGCTGAGCTAGGACAGACGCCACACAAGTACATTGCACGGCACAAGATACGTCTTGCATGTCGACTCCTTAAGGATTCCAACCTGAGCGGAAAGGTCATATGTGAACGCATCGGCGGAATCACACACCAGCATTTTGTCCGCATGTTCAAAAATGAGTTCAAAATGACCCCCAGCCAGTTCAAGAAGACAGGCGTAATCCCGATGTGGTAATTTCGACAAAGTTTGCTGCCGGAAAAGAGTTCCTCATGTCGCTCCTGGAAGTTCGACTTCCAAGAGGGGATCACTTCCAGGCAGCCACCGCCAGACACGACCTCCTTTCGCAAAGAGCAACACTGTCGTGGCGTAATCAATTCATGATCCGTACCGGATAGCGGCTCAGCATTTTTGCGATTCCGGGAATGCGCGCTAGTGAAACGCCATGCGGCATCGTGTCCGGCGCGCCAATCGCCGCGTATTTACTCCGCGCAAGATCATGGCACGCCAGAAGTCGCACCCGGACCGGCCCATTTCGGAACCTCGCAAAGAACTCTCCGGCTTTCCGAATATCCTCTTCCGAATCGTTCCAGCCGGGCATGAGCGGCATTCGGATTTCTAGAGAAATTCCCTGCGCATCCAATTTTCGCAGATTTTCCAAAATTACTCCATTTGCCGAACCGGTACATTTTCGATGGACTTCCGGATCAATGCCCTTCACATCGAAAAGAACCAGATCCGTCCACGGCAAAACCCGTTCGAAATTTCGCCACGAAACATTTCCACACGTATCGAGAGCGGTATGAATGCCGCTCTCGTGAAGTTTCCGAAACAGCTCCGCGCAGAACTCCGGCTGGAGCAGAGGCTCTCCGCCGGAAAGCGTCACCCCACCGCCCGACGTTTCATAGAACATCCGGTCAGCCGTCAGAATCCGGAACGCCTCCGCCACTGTGATTTTCTGTCCGCAAATCTGCAACGCGCCAGAAGGACATGCCTCCGCGCATTTTCCACAGGCCGTACATCCCGCCCGATCCATGCAATGAATCCCGTTTTCGATCCGGTGCCGGGGACATACCTCCGCGCATTTTCCGCAGAGAATACACCGTGACGCGGTCAGCTCCAGTTCCGGTTCCCGATGGATCGTTTCGGGGTTGTGGCACCAGATGCACCGCAACGGGCAGCCCTTTAGAAACAATGTCGTCCGGATTCCCGGACCGTCATGTACCGCAAACGGTTTGATATCTGTATAAATCCCTTCCGTTTCCATGTTCAGACACCCCTTCCGCTTGCTTCCGCTTGCACCAAATAGCTTTCCTGTTCGCTGCGGCTGAGATTGTTCCAGATGACGTTCCACCCGCAGACGCGGACTTGCAAATCCCGGTATTTTTCCGGATGCGCTTGCGCCTCCTTCAGCGTTGCGATACTGAATACATTGAAATGGATCGCATGTCCGTCGTGAAGGATGTATGTCAGCATCAATGCTCGCATAGCGTTGAGCCCGTCAGCCCCTGATACCGCCGAGGGATGCAGCATCACGTCGAGCGGAAAATCGCCCATGAAATGCGTGGTGTCCAGCTTGAGCACCGACCGGATCGTCGCCGTGACCCCATTCCGGTTGGAACCCGGCTGGACGGAGATGTTCTTGGAAAACTCTTCGCCGCTTCGGCGGCCGTCCGGTGTGGCTGGTGCAACCTGTCCCTGAGTAACAAAATTGAACGCGGAGTGCAGCGCCGTGGTATAGAATCCGCCGCGTCCATTCCGGCGACCATTAATTCGCATCACTGCGGTTTCGACCAGTTCCTGCATGATACGATCCGGCATCTCCCGGTCATTGCCGAATTTATCCGGATCGTTCAGAATCAGCGTATGAAGTTCCTCGTACCCTTTCCAGTCGGCATCGAGCGCATTTCGGAACTCTTCCAGCGTGATTCGGTTCGTCTCGTACACGTATTTCCGGATCATTGCAAGGGAATTTGTGGCGGTCGCCGGCCCCATCAGCCAGATGTTTGAATTATTGTAAACCGCCCCTTTTGCATACCCGTCAACTCCCTTTTCGAGACTGGACGCGCTGGTACCGGAAAAGAGCGGCGCGGGATTGACGCGGTCGAGATATTTTTCGAACCCGTTTGCAATCGTAATCGAATCATCGCAAAACGCTTCGACATTGTCCAGGCATTTCTGCATGAAATCATTGAACGACGGGAATTCCGTACTTTCCCGCATCGTTCTCAATACGATCAGCGGCAAACTGAGAATGATCGGAGCGGTCTCCACCGCTTTTCCTCGGACCGAATACTCGTAACATCCCTTGATGTCCGCCGTCCGCGCCTCCTCTTCCGAATACCCCGCCGCAATCATGGTTTTCCGGATGCACGGCTCGCCGACGAAAACGATGCTGCTGCGACCGCTCCGGATCAGGCTCAGCGCCTGATCGATAAAATCGCGCGGGGTATTTTCCGCGACCTTGATCTGAAGCTTCGGATCGTAAATACCCATCTTTCCGTACTCGTCCAGAATCAGGTACGACAGCTCGTTGATCACACTGGTGCCGTCCCGGTTCGTTCCGCCGAAATAGAACGGATGACCGACATAATAATGCATGGACGACACTTTGTGCATGAAATTGCGGAAAATCATCCGGACGTCCTGACGGGTTAACGCGCCGGATTTCAGATTGCTGACATAGTATGGATAGAGCACGCGGTCGAGATTTCCGAAAGAACGCGTCTGGATACAATCCGCGTATTCCGAAAGCTGGAAATAAAGCCAGATCTGGAGCAACGCCTCATAAAACGTTTCGGCCGCGCCGTCGCGCAGATGTCGCAATGCTTCGGCAGTCTCCGCACCGCAGCCAGATTTTTCCGCACGGATGCAGATTCGATCCATCAGCCTTTGTACGGCCTCGTATTCTATCCGAACGGAAGAGAAAAAGTCTCTGTTTTCCGGCGTCATTGCGCTTCCGACTCGTTCGAAAAAACGCTTTTCTGCTTCCTCAGCCCGAGCCTGAAGTCCGGAAAAACCTAAGGTAAGCACTGCATCCCAGTCGGGTACGGTATGCCAGAAATCGAAAAAGAACTGAACTACTCCGGTCTCATCGAGTTTCTGCCGGTGCGGCAAGCTGTCCTTTAAAACGTTTTCGAACAGGCTTTTTTCCCAGATGGGCTGTATCGTCTTTTCAAACGGTTTGCGTCCCCATACTCCCAGCGTCACAAACAGATCTTGAGGCGAAGTAGTGATCCGCATATTGTCGAGAATATACGAAAACGCCTTGGCCTTGATCATCGTGTGCGAACTGTCCTTTTCCCGCTCCAACAACTGGAGAAGGCCCTCTTCGATGGCTTCCGCTGAAAGCCCCGTCTCAGGATTTCCAGGATTTTCGAAATCATGGTCCAGATATTGTTTGTCCAATTCAAAACCAGTCATAGTCGAATTCTCCTTTTTTATAGATTATACCATCGGACCAGATTTTTCTGAATGTCTGAAACGGACAAAATCATGACTTTTTCAGTATTTTCAGTTTGATTTTTCCATCTTCCAGATTAGTCTTAGGGAAACAGGGGAGACCATGCAATGCCTCTTTCACATTTTGAAGAAATCGGACTTCTTCCCTTCTGCGGACAGATGGAACTGAAGTTCGTCAATTTTTTCTACGGAACGAACTCCGGACGCTGGAAGAGCCGTCATCCGCACAATCGGCTCCTGTTTATTCTGGAGTCCGACGGCGCGAGTACGTTTGGAGATGACTCCTGCGTCCGTCATGCGGAACGTGGCGATTGGTTTCTGATTCCGCCGTTCCACGAAATACGTCACTACCACAACGAAACCATGCTCCACCTTTCAATCCACTTTACGCTGTCGGTCTGCGGCGGGTTCAATCCGATGTCGAAAAATAATATGATTTTCAGTAACCGCGATCTGGTTATCGTAGATACCGTCATGGCGGAAATCCGAAAGAATGATATGCTGTCGCTTGCCGTAAGCGCGCAAGTCTGGTGCTGGACGGTTCTCCGCCGTGTACTACCGGAGATCACGGGCGCATCGATTTCAGCGATCTATGCGAATCCGGTCTACGCGGAGCTGTTTGACTTTCTCTGGAAACACGCATCAGCCCAGACCAGCGTCGGAGATATGGCGACTTTCGCCAAAATGGGAAAGGAGTCCTTTGTCAAGAAATTCGTCCGCGATGCCGGAATTTCCCCCGGCAAATTCCTAGACCGTATCCTTACCGCCCACGCAGCGAAAATGCTCTCGGAAAACCGTTGTTCAGTCAAAGAAATCTCCGCCACACTTAATTTCTGCAGCGAATTCTATTTTTCACGTTTTTTTCGCAGACAGACAGACATGTCTCCGCGCGATTTCCGGAAACGCTTTTCCTCCCGTCCCGTTTCTTAATGGCATGATGCGAAGTCCCAGGAATGGATCGTCCCGCAGGACCGGGCTTCATGACAGGAGCAAGCCCCGACTCCGAGCGGTTCTTCCATCTCATGAGCGTGGAAGTCCCCACACCGAGCCATCCCGCGCTTGTCATATAGGCTGTGCCAGATCCCTTCATGATCCTCGCTATTTCCAATGATTCCACTGCATTTACCTTCCGATCATTTTTTTACCGGACTCAGCCCGCTCCAACCGGAACTGGAACGCCTTCTCCCGCAAATCCATCTCGCGGTGGAGCCGCTCGTTCTCCTTCTTCAGCCTTTCGTTCTCCGCAAGCAGGAGATCCGCAGGAGGCTCGGACACCGGAGCCGGAGGCCTCCCGTCCCTCCATGGCCTTCAGCATCGCCTCCAGCGCCCGTGCCTCCCACTTGTAGTAGACGTCCCTCGAGATCCCCAGCTGCGCAGCCGCCTCCGTGACGCTCATCGCCCCCGAGCGCACCTTCATTACCATTTCCAGCATCTCTTTCGGATCCGCTTTCCCTGCCATATACACCTCCCGGGACACAGGTCATCCCGGAGCACTTTCCGGCTGGACTCCCTTCTTCCTTGTTATCATGTCCAGCCTCTTCTCCAGCCGCGAAGGCCTCGGATCCGTCTTCCGATCCAGAAGTCTTTCCAGACGAGTTCCGAGCATCACCTTCTCCGTGCTCTGCCCCGTGTCCAACGCTCTAAACATACCCTCCAGGGCCTGGTTCTGCCAGATGTTCAGCTGCGTCCACTTGATCGTTAGCTCGCGGCATACCGCCGACGAGTTCTTCTTCTCCGTCCACAGTGTCAGCACCGCACGGCATTTCTCCGACGCGCTGAACGACCGGTGCATCTCCTTCTGTTCCTCTGTCTTCGTTGTCATATAATATCTCCTCTGGTTTTTCTGTTTCCTTTCCATCGACACTCATGCTCATCTTCCCTTTGCCAGCCGTGAGAAGCACTGACCTCTCCCCGATCCTCCCGAAGAGATACAGGCTGCTGGCCGGTTTCCCGCGCAGCGCAAGCTCAAGCGCGTTCTCGGTTATTCCCTGTTCTATGGCCTTCCGCACTTCCCCTTGCACTTCGAAGAAGCGGTCCGCGGGACACAGCCCTCCTATGCCCTGGTGCGGACGCTGGTGGTTGTAGTATTTCACCCAGAGAGCTACGCGCTCCCGGGCCGATTCGAAGGTCTCGAAGCGGGCGCGGTTCAGGAACTCGACGAGTATGGTTTTCCACAAGCGCTCGATCTTCCCCTTCGTCATCGGATGGTGCGGTCGGCTTTTTATGTGCCGCACGTGATCCTTCTTGAGCTCACGCTCGAACTTCGTGGTTCCCCTCCAGCTCGCGTACTGGCGCCCGTTGTCCGTCAGCATCTCCTTTGGAACGCCATATTCCGTTACTGCCCGCCGGTAGACTTCGAGGACGGCATCCGCCGTCTGCGACATGTACAGGCCAAGGCCTGTGATGTAGCGGGAGTAGTCATCGACGTAGCCGATCAGATATGCGTTCCTGTCTCCGAGCCGGAACGTGCAGATGTCCGCCTGCCACATCTGGTTCGGCGTCGAACGCTCGAAAAAACGCGGCACAGTTATATTCCTCTTCCGTCTGGCCGCAGGTGCAGCATTCGGATTTGGAAGACCGGATTCAGAGATCACACGGCTCACGGTCCTGGGGCTCGCACCCATCATGAATATGCGCTTCAGAACGTCAGAGATCCTTTTGATCCCCCATTCGGGATTCTCACGCTTTAGCTTCTCGATCTTCTCCTTCACCGGGACTGCGATTTTCTTCCTGGGATTCTTCATCAGGATCCCGCCGATCTTCAGTCCGTTCTCTCCCTTCTGGAGATACGATTTCCTCCAATTGAATATCGTTGCGTCGGATATCCCGAACTCCGTCGAAAGGGACTTCAAACTGTGTCCGTCCTCGATATTGAGCTTGACAAGCTTCAGACGGGTTTCAAAATCGTACTTGAAGATATTTGGAGTTCGGCGCGACCCCCCATGGAGCATAGCTGTCAAGCTAAGGGCTTATAGTGCTTGATGTAAACACCTTACTTTATTTTGAATAGCCTCACATTAAGTTCCACTATCTGCTCGAGAGCCCACTTCGCTTTCTGATAATTGTCAATCATTCTTCTTACCGCCGCCACGCTGTCTTTTTCGACATACACCGTTCTGGTCTTATTGCCTTCTCCCTTGAAGGTGAGAAGATAACTCACTCTTTCCCCTTCTCCTTTTCTCCCTGCATCCAGAACTACTTTGCTGACCGAGCCCTTAAGCATCTCCCCTGTTGCCGACAGCCTCGCCAGCTCCCTCTTGATTTTCTGTTGGATTCTTTTCTTCCCCTCTTGCATTCTCCAGCCCAGCCTTTCTTTTATATATAAGTATATTATACTTATATAACAAAGGAGGCCTCTTGTCAACAGTTGAAGTGGAAATGTCGCGCTTTTTTTCAAACAGGGAAATGGAGGCTCTTGCCAGAAGTACGGCGTTTGTAGAGAGGCGTTCGCCAATAACGGGCTTCAAATTCCTCGTCACCTTCACCACGGGATTGCTGAACACGCCGGAAGGGACACTGGCGCAGCTTGCGGCTTTCCTCTCAGGCGCATGCCAGACTGCGGTATCGGCCCAGGCGGTCGACGAGCGGATCAATACCATGGCCATGGAGTTCATGAGACAGTGCCTTCAAAAATCCATTTCCATGTCAAGACGCCCTCTGGATTTAGACGAGGGAGTCCTCGTCGGCTTCGATCACGTCTATGTCATTGACAGCACAAACTTCGAGCTTCACCCATCGCTCGCCGACATCTTCAAGGGAAACGGGGGAGGAGCGTCAAAGGCCTCGATGAGAATACAGCTTGTGCTGGACTACCTGGAAGGGACGCTGCATGTCGAGATCGGGGATACCAAGCTTTCAGATCCAAAAACGCTTCACGACATCGTGGAGCGTCGTGGGCTGGACATGTCCGGAAACTGCCTCTACCTCTCGGATCTCGGCTATTTCAAGACATCAATGTTTGAGAAGATAGATGCCGTTCCAGGCCAGTATTTCCTGTCGAAACTCATGTTTGGAGTGGGGATCGGGGATGAAAGCGGAGGACAGATCAACCTGCATGACATGTTAAAAAAAAGCTTCCCGACAATGTCGTCAACCAGAGGATAAGGAAAGCAAACGAGGTGTCGGAAAGAAAAGGCGGAATAACAGATGCCTACAGGCTCTTCCTCCAATACGCGCTGTTCATAACGAATCTACCTATGCAGTATGATGTCGGAATGCTCTTCGTCCTCTACAGGATCAGATGGCGGATCGAACTTGTCTTCAAAACATGGAAGTCGATACTGGCAATCCACAAAATCAGGTCGGCAAAAAGCGAGCGGGTCATGTGCGAGGTCTATGGAAAACTCATCCTCGCCGCCCTGTCGTCCATGATGTGCGCAGCTGCAGAAGCATATCTTGACGGCGCAGTCATCAGCCTTCACAGAGCCATGCGCCACCTGAGAGTGGTTGCTGTGTCGTGGGCGCTCTCCATAATGGACGGACTTCTCTCGCACGCAAGGTTTCTGAACAAACTGAAGCAGGATATAGCGCGACTATGCAGAAAGCGGAGCCAGAAAAACAAAAAGACCATCGAGCAACTGTTAAAGGAGACTCTTTTCCCGAATAAGAAGAGGATACATGGATCAATCAGAAACTCTTAGCTTGATAGGTATGCCCCCATGGAGGGGCTTGTTCCCATTGGTAATGGGAATATCGTTGTTAGGTCTTTTTACTTCTTCTACTATCTCTTCCATACTGACTTCTCCTTCTGTTAGTTCTTAAGGAGTGTCAGTAGGTTTCCTGTTTTACCATCAACTCATTAACTGGTAATTAGCACAGTCAACCATGGCCGTCCAAAGTCCATATCGGAAAAGGATCTGGGTCTCATCGAGGGCAGGCTTGGAGAGTTGTGTAGGAAGTGAATTTTCAGGGAAAACTTACAGGAGCCTTATAAATAAAATGGGCATAATGAAAACGCGACATTGTGACACACTTGATCTGCGCAATGAGACATAATAGCTTGATATTGGCTTTGATGAATTTTCAACTTCAAGACTAAATTAGCCTCAGATTTATTGTTATTTCATAACTTGGCATAATTCCAGCTTGTTGTTTTCTCTATGTTCTTTGAAAATATTCTTGATGATCATTTCCAATCATCCTTCTCCTGTTTCGACAGGAATATATGTGGACAGCGGAAACGGTACGCCTATACATATTTCAATTGGTTGGGTATTCCCAAAATTCTTTTGAAGTGGTTAAGGAGTGATTCTTTCCTTGTTCCGGATCGAAAGATTGCCAAATGACTTGCCTCGAATTCATATGAATTGGATGAACAAGTTATTTTGACAAGCCAACGGTTCATGCGCCGGTTATTTCATGATAATAAATGAAGTTTCCTGCGCTTTCAAAAAGCACTAAATATTAGTGCTACGGCATTCAATAATTTAGGATAGAAAGGAGGTGATTAATATGGCAGATAAGCATCGCCCATCAAGAAGAAAGAGCAGATCAAGCTCAAAAGGCAGTGTGTCTACTAAGACATGCAACTTTCGAGTTTGGTGTAATGCCCGGTGGAGAGAGATTTTGGGATTTGCGGCATTGCTTGGAGTAATTGAGACCTGTCTTCAAAAGGCAGGCACAATCTTCGAGTATGTTGAAAAATTCATAAATTATCTCTTCATTTGTTTATATCTCCTTCAGAAGAGGAATCATATATATGTCAATAGCTCCTCCTAAAAGCATCGAGGAGCTTGCGCGCCGTCTTGAAATGGACTGTGTCAAGCTTATCTCCATTTCTGTAAAAGCTCCATTACTTTATGGCAGAAAGGAAATCCCCCGAGAAGGGAAACCACCAAGAATCATTGAACCTCCACACAAGAATCTAAAAGAACTTCAAAGAAAATTGCTTGATACAACCTTAATTCACCTCAGATGTGACGACTCCCTGTTTGCCCGAAAAGGAACGAACACCGTTGATGCTGTCATTCCTCATATATCAAAACCAATTCTTATAACGATGGATATTAAAAACTTCTTCCCAAGCGTATCTCATTTTCAAGTCAAGACCGCCTTAAAAAGCCGCGGTATTCCTGACGATGTTGCAAAATTGATTACCAGATTGACAACTCACAGGCATCATCTCCCTCAAGGTGCGCCTACTAGCGTGGAGTTGGGGCGGCTTGTCATGCATCCTGTAGCCCTGGAGGTAAAGCGTGCTTTAGATGCGACAGGAACAAATTATGCCTTTTCAATGTATGTCGACGATGTTATAATTAGCGGACCCGTTGGTCTAAAACGCATGATAGGAATAATTTATAAAATCTATGAAAGACATGGCTTCAATTTAGATAAATCAATTAAAATGAGAACAATGCGTCTCGGTAAAGACGTTCAAGAAGCACTCGGAATTCGAATTGACAGAGGGATAGAACCTGGAGAAGCTATTCGTTTAAAACTGGCTCACGCAAATAGTAATAGCAAAGAGCATAAGGGGCTTCGCTCATATGCTTCGCACCTGCAAAATAGAAATAAAAAATATTCGGAGAGGAAAAAGTGTAATGTTGGTGGTCGTTGCAAGTTGTGTCATTGAAAATAAGCTGATAACAGGCGTAGGGAAGCATTCGGGGCACACTTTTGCTATGGACTTTAAATTCCAGACTGAAAAGCGCATAGGTTTCAGCCCCAGACAATTGGAAAAATCCTAAAATTCTGTCATTTCGCAGAGATTACAGAATCAGAGGTTGATGGTGGATTCACAAAAAAACATTTATTCAATCCGCCTTTGACGTTTCTTTTAATAGTTCTCTTCCGGTAATCCTTGGGTTTCGTTCTTTAATCCGCGCATAATCTTCAAATGACAGAATCTTATCTGGAATGAACTTGTCAACGGTTCTACCGAGCAGGGATTTCCTGATGGTCTTTTCACGCTTCAAGTCCTCCGGTGTCATCTCCTTGGAATATTTCAACTCCAAGGCGGTCAATGTTGCGACAGCGTCAATTTGCTTTGCCGCCTTCGCGTCCAAGGTTCCAGAACCCAAAGCCCATATCCTGCATGTCAGTTCACTGGAAACGACAACCTCCTTTTTGACAATTGACACCTTGAGATACTTGACAAGAAGCCGGATGAACTCTTCAATGTTCCCATCGTTCTCGATTTCAAAACCAGCGCCAATGATCCAAAAACCTGACTCGCCTTTGCTGCCGGGCAGACTACCATCCGTCTGATTAATCTCTTGATATTCCTTCAAAGTGGACAACACCTGTTTTCGCTGGAGAATGTTCAGGTTGGAGAAAGTATCGATGAACTCCTGGACTTCGCCGGCAAAGCCCGGGATCATTGAGAGCGACACCGAATTCCGACTGAGATGCGGGAGGATCAGCGGATAGAGGTTCTCCCAGGCACCTCCTTCGATGTTTTCCGTGCGTCCGTCAAGCCATCTTGCCACGGTCGTATGAGCCACTCCAACCTTGAGACCGAACTGGTAAGGACTGCCGATTTTCTCTACTGCTGCTTTGATGGCTTTCCTGATATCATGGTCAATTTTCATCCAAAACCTCCTGGTTTTCAAAAATAAATGAAAAATAATTGATGTCCAAAAAGGCACAATAATGCATAACGATACTCAATAATCCACACATGTCAAGACTTAATAAAACTTAAGAAGCCATTATTCGCTGGCATCGCTGGCGAGGCATGACTATATTGTGCATCAATGTTCAATTATGAACATAAAAAGGAGGATGACATGATCAGCAGACAGACTTCCGAAATGGCGGCCAACTTCATCCGGACGCTCGAAAAATCCGGGACGGTCGACAAGGGCGAGAGCAGGGAATTTACGGCGCTCTGCAGGAAAATCGAACAGGACAAGGCAAGGGGAGAGGAAAGACAGCCGGTCGAAATCAAGCTGATTTCCAAGAGGAAAGCGGCAGAGATCCTTTCGGTTTCGGTAAAGACGGTTGACCGGCTGGGCGCTTCCGGAGCCTTGCAGAAAAGGATGATCGGCGGATCAGTCCGCTTCCTGATTGCCGATGTCTACAGCCTTGCCGGAATAAAGACTTCAGGAACTGAAGGCACAATTACATGATTATCGAAATTGAAGATTTCCGGGGAAATCCTGAATGTGCTGGGAAATTGTTCTGTGACGATGACGCGTTGTCATGGAGAGCAAAAGGGCTGATGGAATATCTCCTCCATATTATGAGACAGGGGAAATTCCGAGTCGGACTTCCCGAGCTGACAGCTGCTTCAAGAGATGGGGAAAAGGCGACAAGGAGCGCGATCAATGAGCTGTTTGGCCGTGGATATATTACCCGTCGACAGGAAAGAGAGAACGGTAAATTCCTTGGAACAAGATATGTCTTATCCATGGTTCAAGGGGATTCCATGAAAGAAGAAACCAGTTCACCGCATGCCGTCTTGCGGCAGACATGATTATGCGTGGCAGACAGTTCGAAATCACATGGGGGAATGCAGGCACGGAAATACAGGCAAGGTTAGCTTTTGTACCCACAGGCGGTACAAAAGCGTTTACAGCCAGGGGCAAGCCCCTTCGACCCCGGAATTGAAGAAAGCTTATAAAAACTGCATGAATCCTGTGGGATTTTAGAGGAAGTCGGGTGAGCCCAGGGGGAACAGCTCGACGAAGACTCTCAGAGATGCGGGAGTTGAAGAAGAGGGCGGTAATATCTTCTATGCAGTCAGTATCTTCAATATTTCCTGTTCCTTCTCCGTCAAGTTTCCAGAAGATTTTATGAGTTCAACGGCTCTGGAAAGCCTGCTTTTCAACAGGGATTCTGGATTTTCAGAGGGCTGCTCTTTGACAACAATTCCATCTTCTGCAGAGGAAATCATTGGCAGGGCTGCAAATATCTTGCCTTTGACCTCATGAGTCAGATGCGTGTAATAATCCTGGAGCGTCTTGACATCGTCCCCCATGACCTGTGAAAGAATCATCACCGGAACTCCTCTTGATGCCGCAAATGTCGCAAACGTATGGCGCAGCGAATGGAACCCGTACTGATTGGCCTTCCTCAGCCTCTGCCCTTTCCCCGAAACCTCGACGGTGGTTTCAAAGCCGTTATGGGTGAATACCTTCATGATCCCATATCGGATGGAGGATTTTTCCTGGTAGAGCCTTGCAAGATTCGGCATGACAAAGCCATCTGTTCCACCGTCCCGCTGCTCCGCCTTTTTCAACTCCCTTGAAAGCATGGGATGGATTGGAATTTCGACCTCCCTCTGGATTTTCCTTGTCTTGACAGGGATGAGCCTGATGACATTCTGCTTGAATCTGACGCTGTCCCATTTCAGCAATGCCGCATCGGCAAGCCTGAGCCCCGTCCACATGCCGATATTGAAGAGAAGCCTCATCTCCTCCTTGAATGGGATTGAAAGAGCCGGATCGTCGAAGGAGTTCAGGAGCTTCTCGACCTCCTCCTCCGTCAGCGCCTGCCTGGCGGTCATCCTGATCTTTTCCTTCCGCTTGATATTGTCACGGCACCATACGTTGTCGCGGAAACCCAGTACGATCCTGAAAATAAGATGCAGGGCTTTCACATGGTGGTTGAAGGTGTTCCAGCTGATCCCGTCAGCCCACAGCTTCCTCGCATACTCCTTTGCCATGTCCACGGTAATATCGTTGAGCAGCACCGCCTGAGGATAGTGTTCATTTGTCCATGAAGTAAATTTCTCCAAGCTCCTCTTGTAGTTCTTCAGCGTTCCGGGGCTCGAATTCGGACGGGACGGATCCCTCGTGTAGTTCTCCCATGCGGAACTGAGCCTGGCTTTCCTGTCGTTGAGCAGCCCCCTGGCCTCGGCGATATGGACCGCTATCTGGGCCTTCGTCCTTGCATCGATGGGTTTCAGGAATTCCCCGGCCTTTTCCTCCGCCGACCTGAAATCACGGCACTTGAGGGAGATGACCTTGCGGCTCTCCCCTATGTCGTACTGGAGGTAGTAGACTCCTCCGCGCTTGAAGATGTGCCCCTGTCCTTTTGACCTTCTTTTACCCATGGTGGTTGAAATTATCAGCTCCTGTTTTATGTTGTCTTTGCATGTCGCCGGATCAAAGACAGATATTGCTTTATGCACACACAATAAGCATACAACAGGGAAACAGGCATGTCAAGAGCAAAAACGCCAATCCGATGATATATGAGGCTAAAATAACTTGTATAAACCATGAAGAGCAGGTCGGAAATAGATTTATTTATATAGACTGGAAGCCTGTGCTGCATTGCTAGGACAATTGCCGTTGGTTCAGTGGGTATTCTTCTCGAAAATTCTCTTCAGGTGCACTTGGAGCAAAGTGATTTCGGCGGGAGTGACGCCGTCGATGCGGGTGGCCTGGGAAAGAGTTGAAGGAAGGATTTTTCCAAGTTTCATCCTGGACTCGTTCCTGAGTCCTAACACTGCATCATAGTTGAAATCAGGTGGAATCCTCCAGTTCTCAAGCTTCTGCAGATTCTTCACTGACTTCAGTTCGCGTTCGATATAGCCATGGTAATGCGCAGTGATGATAAGCTGTCGCTTGATCCGTGCGCTCTCGGGCTGTGAAACGTCAAGGCCGGGAAGAGGGAAGTCAATTTTGGCGTCGACATCTCCACCGAGGGATTTCAGGTGATTAAGAATGGACTGCTTTTCGTGTTTCTCCTTGTGGAATCTTGCCTCTGTTTCCGCGAGCCTTCCAGAATATTTCATGAACTTTGCGAACTTCGCAGATGAGAGCAGTCCGAGATCGTTCGCTATCCGGCATAGGCGCAGATCGGCGTTGTCCTGCCGCAGGATCAGCCTGTATTCGGCACGGCTCGTGAAAAGACGGTACGGTTCGACAATTTCCTTGGTGACCAGATCATCGATCATTACACCGATGTAGCTTGTCTCCCTTCCGAATTCATAGGGTTCCTTGTCATTTGCGAATCTCGCGGCATTTAATCCGGCGATGAGTCCTTGTCCGGCAGCCTCCTCGTATCCGCTCGTTCCGTTGATCTGTCCGGCGAGGAAAAGGTTCGGCCATTTTTTCACGGCGAGTCCGCGGTTTATCTGGTCGGGGAATACGAAATCGTATTCGATGGCATAGGCGTAACGCGAGATTACGGCGTTCTCGAGTCCGGGGATCGAATGGATCATCTGCACCTGGACGTCAGTCGGAAGGCTTGTCGATATTCCGTTTATATAATATTCCTGGGTGAACTCTCCTTCCGGCTCGAGATAGAGGAGATGGGTCTCGTGGTGGGGGAATCTTACGACCTTGTCCTCGAACGAGGGGCAGTATCTTGTGCCGATGCCGGATATTTTTCCGCTGTACAAGGGGGATTTGTCCAGGTTCTTCCTGATTATTTCCGCGGTCTTCAATGTGCTTTTGACGAGAAAACAGGGCATTTCCTTTTTTACTGCGCGCGGATAAGCGATGTCTTCCGGGAAATAGCTGAAGGATTCTTCGGGAGATTCGCTCTCCTGCACGATCATGTCCGAGAAATCGATGGTCTTGGCGAGGATGCGCGGAGGTGTCCCGGTCTTGAGCCGTCCGAGTTTGATCTTGAGCTGTTTTGAGAAGGCTTTTGAGAGTTCGGAAGATGGTGGATCTCCGGCGCGGCCGCCGGGGAAATTGAGAAGGCCGTAATGGAGTTTTCCTGAGAGGAATGTTCCGCTGCATACGACAACGCTTTTACATCTGAAATTTTCTTCGAGGTTGGTCCTGACTCCGCAGATTTTTTTATTTTCAATCAGGAACTCCGTGGTTTCAGCCTGGTGGATTATTAGGTTGGCTGCGTTTTCGAGCTCGAATTTCATGGCTCTCTGGTAGCAGACCTTGTCGCACTGTGCGCGGGGCGACCAGACGGCCGGACCTTTTCCGCGGTTGAGCATCCTGAACTGGATTGTCGCCGCATCAGTTATTTTACCCATGGCTCCGCCGAGTGCGTCGATTTCCCGGACGACCTGTCCTTTGGCGATTCCGCCGATGGCCGGATTGCAGCTCATCTGGGCGATATGGTCCATGTTGATGGTCAGGAGCAGGGTTCTTGCGCCAAGGCGTGCCGAGGCGAGGGCGGCCTCGCATCCGGCATGTCCGCCGCCGACCACGATCACATCATAGTTGTACTGGATTGAAGACATGGAAAATTGCCGATTGTTGATATCCGGTTACCGATTTGAAATTCGAGTAGAATATATAATTTGCGGAACTTTTTACCATAAGTATCGTAAAAACAAACGTGGTTTTAAGCTTGAATCCGGCGTTGAGCCGGCATGCCGCTGTTTTTGCCTTCCCATGGTTGAATAAAAGGACTTCTGAATTAACTTATTGGGCTCAGAACAAATCTTGAATACCATGGAGAAAATTCAATGAACAAGAAAAAAGAAGCCGAGAAGGAAAATATCATCGAGGAGACATATGATGAAATGACCCAGTTCGAGGACTTTTTCGTCGCGCACTGGGAGAAGATACTGAACGTCGCAATCGCGATAGTCATTGCCTCCGCCGTCTATTTTGTATATTCAAAGATAAGCGGCACGAAAGATATTGAGGCCTCCGCCGAATTCGCAAGGGCGAAAACCGTCCAGGAGCTCCAGAAGGCCATAGGATCCCATCCTTCCAATCCGTCCGCCAACTATGCCAGGCTCAAGATCGCAAAGCTTCTTGTGGCTGAGAAGAAATATGACGATGCCCTCAAGGCGTGCAGGGAGATAACTCAGGTTTCCGGAAGCGAGGAGGCTTACTGGCAGGCAAAACTGGACGAAGGATATATTCTCGAGCTGATGGGAAAGATGGATGAGGCTGCTGAGAGCTTTTCCAAGTTAGGTCCGGACATAAAGTTCCCGGTGAATGTCAGGAACGAAGCTTCTTATTCAGCCGGCAGGATTTTCCTTTCGAACGGGAAGAAGGACAGGGCCCTTGCGAGCCTGAAGTCGATCGATCTCTCGTCTCCCACCGTATGGTCCGAACAGGCTAAAGGGCTTCTGCGGAGAATTGACTGAAGTAAATATTCGCCGAATCTTTTATTCAGCGGATATTTACATGCAGAACTCCCCGGTGCATGAGTAAATTTGGGAATAAAACATATGCTTCAACAGCTTGTCCCCGGATATAAATTGAATGGAAGATTTGAGATTCTCAGGCTGCACGGCAAAGGGAGTCTCGGGGACACGGTCTACATCGGAAAGCATCCGGAGCTGGAAAAAGAAGTTATAATACGGGTTATGCCGCCGGAAATGGCGGCCGGCACCGATGCAATCCAGCGTTTCATCCAGTCAGTCAGGCTCACCGCCGCCCTCAAGCACCAGAATATCCTTCCCGCATATGATGCAGGAGATGAAAACGGGATACTTTATTTTGTCAGTGCATCCGAGACCGGCCTCTACCTTTCCGACTATATCAAGATGAAAGGCAAGCTTGAACAGGACGAAGCTGTGAAAATAATCATTGCCATTGCAGACGCCCTTAACTGCGCCTGGGATGAAAAGAAGATCCTGCACAGGAACGTGTGTCCTTCGACCATCCTGATTGCTTCAGGCGTACATCCGATGCTGACCGATTTCGGGCTCGCGAAATCCTTTGAGCCCGGCAAGGACTCCCTCACTGTTACAGGTTTTGTGATCGGGAATCCGCAGTATATGAGTCCCGAGCAGGCGCTGGGCGAGAGGGAACTGACCTTCCTTGCCGACATGTATTGTCTCGGGCTGGTGTTCTACGAGATGCTTGCCGGCCGTCCGGCCTTCGATTTCAAGTCGCAGGTGGAGCTCATGGACGCCCAGATGAACAGGGCGCCGAAGTCCCTGGCTAATTTTAATTCCAAGGTCTCCGCCGATTGTATTGCCATCATAAACAAGATGGTTGAGAAAGACAAGAAGAAAAGATATGAGACGTGGGCTGCGCTGATAAAGGATCTCAAGACTGTCCTGGCGGGGAAACCGCTTGCCGGCCAGGCCGCAAAGAAACTTGTGATGGGAAGGGAACCTTCGCAGAAGCCGGCGGCGCAGAAGTCCTTTGCCGCCACGCCTCCGGTACGTCCACCTAGGACATCTAGTCCGCTTCCTGCAATTATAATCACCGTGCTTGCGATGATTGTTATCATCCTTCTGGCAATTGTCGTCCTGAAGTATGCCGGCAAGTAATATATTTCATATATAAACATGGAGGCTGGGATACAATGAAGAATAAAAAGATAGTACTTAAGGATCCGGAGGCCCTGTTCAATGATTTCACGAGGGAGGATCCCTGGCGTATTTTCAGGATAATGGCGGAATTTGTCGACTCGTTTGAAAAAATGAGCACACAGGGCCCGTTGATAACCGTTTTCGGATCCGCCCGGAAGAAACCAGATGACCGTGAGTACAAGGAGGCCGTCAAGATGGGCCGTCTCCTCGCGGAGAACGGTTATGGAGTCCTGACAGGCGGAGGTCCCGGGATCATGGAGGCAGCCAACAAGGGTGCGCATTCCGCTGGCGGAGTGTCCGTGGGGCTCAACATTGAACTTCCGATGGAGCAGGATGCTAATCCATATCTCTCCACACAGATCGATTTCCGTTATTTCTTCATAAGAAAAGTCAATTTTCTGAAATATTCTCTCGGTGTGATTGTCTTTCCGGGCGGCTTCGGCACACTTGACGAGATGCTTGAAACCCTGACGCTGCTGCAGACCAATAAGATAAACAAGATACCTCTCGTTATAGTCGGCGGGGATTTCTGGCAGCCTCTGGTCGATTGGTTCGGGAGCACTCTGGTGGATGAAAAGATGATCCACAAGGAGGATCTCGGATTTTTCAAGCTGGTCGACTCTGCTGACGAGGCCATGCAGCACATCCTGTCCGTCCACAAGAAGGAAGGCCTTGTCCATACTGTCAAGAAATAACCGGATTGTCATTGAAATCACAATTGGAATATCATATAATTGATGCCAATTATTTTTGCGAATGACCAAAGGGGACTTTAGATGATCTTCAGTAGGAACAACCGGTGGGTGCCGCTTGTATCTTTTATACTGCTTTTCATGGGAATATCGTGTGCCGGATGTTTTTTCTACTACTTGACCGCAGTTGATTTCCACAGGCAGGCCCAGGATCAGATCTCATCCGTGGCCTCCATGAAGGTCAAGGAGCTTTTCGACTGGAGGCAGGGACGGCTTGCAGTAGCTTTGGACTTGTCGGGCAGGAACGAACTTCTTGCCGAACTTGAGAAACTCATCAATGAACCCGAGCCCCAGCTCAAGGTGACTCTGAGGATGGAGCTCAACACCGTCGCCATGGCGAACGACTTCTCGTCATTCAGTATTTATGATGATTCATTCAACCTGAGGCTTTCATCCGGGATTGCCGGCAGTCCTGATTCCATTAAGGAACTAAAGGGGCAGATGCTGGAAGCGATGAAAAAAGGGCGTCCGCTCTTTTCTGATTTCCATTATTCGAACGAGTCAGAACAGAACTGTTTTGATATGATTGTTCCGATCATGACGAAGAGGGAAGCAGGATACGCCAAATGCATTGGAGTCATACTCTTCACGGTCGACCATTCCAAGTTCATAATGCCCCTTGTTCAGACCTGGCCGACTCCGACAGCAAGCGCAAAGATCATGATCGCCAGGTTCAAAGGCGAAGAAATATTGGTGATGAATGAGCTTGATACTACAAAGAGCGCGTCGCTCAAATACAGCAGGCCAATAGGCGGCAAAAAAGATTCAGGGCTGACCGAGGAGACCAGGAACGAGGGGGTTTTTGAAGGATTTGACTACAGGGGCAGAAAAGTCCTAAGGGCTGTCAGGCGTGTGCCGGACTCGCCATGGTGCATAATCGCACAGATAGATACCGCTGAGATATATGAACCTCTTGTAGTCAGGGCCTGGGCCATGGGAGTGACATCACTTGCCCTGATCCTTCTTTGCTGGATAAGGTTGATTTTCTGGTGGAACCAGGTGAAGACCGATTTGTACAAGCAGATGCTCAAGAACATCAAGGAGAAGGAGGACGCGGAAGCTTCGCTTAAACGGAGCGAGGATAGGATTTCCAAGATAAACCAATGCCTCCTGAACCTTGGGAACAACTACAGTGAAAACGTGAACAGGCTGACGGCCCTCTGCGGCGAACTCACTGGAGCGACATGCGCATTGTACAACAACCTTCAGGAGAAGACGCTCCATTCAGTGGGCCAGTGGAAGCCCCCGGCGGATTACAAGTCTGTCGACAACGCCGAAGGCCATTTGTGCTATGATCTGATAAGAAGAGGTTCGGACCGGGACATCATGTTCGTCCCCAATCTCAAGAAGAGCCCCTATGCCAATACTGATCCGAATGTCAAGGCATATAATCTGCGTTCCTATGTCGGACATATAGTCAAGTGCGAAGGGCGTCCTGTCGGTTCTCTGTGCGTAGTTTTCCAGAATGAATTCACACCCGGCGAGTCCGACTACAAGCTCCTCGGGGTGCTGGCCACGGCCATAGGAAACGAGGAGAGGAGCCTGCTTTATGAGAAGGCTCTGACGGCGAGCATCGAAAGGTTCACGCAGATCGCCGACAATACAGGCGAATGGATATGGGAGATCGATGCCGATGGCCTGTTCACCTATTCAAACCCGGTCGTTCAGAACATATATGGATATAGGCCTGAAGAACTCGTGGAGAAGAAATATTATCATGACTTCTTTGCGGCCGATGAAAAACCTAGGCTCCAAAAGGAGTTTGATGAAGCGGTCGCGAAAAGACTTCCTGTCATCAAGTTCAACGGAGTGAACGTCCATAAGGAAGGCAGAAAGATATTTTCCGAATGTACGGCCGTCCCTTTCTATAATTCCCAGGGTGTTTTCATGGGATATCGCGCCGTGGAATTCGATGTGACGGAGAGGAGGCAGCTCGATGAGGAGCGTCTCAAGGTCCAGACCTTGAAGACTGTTGAGATCCTTGCCAAGGGCATTGCCCATGACTTCAACAATCTTCTTGCATCGATCCTGGGCAATATTTCCGTTGTCAAGATGAAGCTTGATGAGGATCCCTCAACCCAGAAGATCCTTGACGATGCCGAACACGCATGTATCATTGCAAGGAACCTTACCGGGCGTCTTCTGACTTTTACCAAGGAGGCCAAGACCGTGAAAAGGGCTCTGTCCATCACCGAGCTTATTAAAGATGCAGTCACTTTCGCGTTACGCGGGACAAACGTGGTCGCCGAATTCAATTTCGCTTCTGAAGACATAGACATCAATGCCGACGAGACGCAGATGAACCAGCTGATCAACAATCTTGTGATCAACGCTGTCCAGGCCATGCCTTTAGGCGGGAAGATCAGCGTATCCTGCTCCATTGAGGAAGTTTCAGGAAATGAAGTTCCTGGCATTAGTTTCGGGAAATACGTGAAGATGGTATTTAAGGACAATGGCAAGGGCATCAAGAAGGAGCATCTTGGCAATATTTTCGATCCATATTTCAGCACGAAGGAGAAAGGAAGCGGACTTGGCCTGCCAACCAGCCTGACGATAGTGAAGAACCACAGGGGAACTATTCTGGTCGAGTCGAAAGAGGGGAAGGGCGCTTCCTTCTTTGTCTATATACCGCTCTCTGAAAATTACCCCACTGCCAGGTTTGTAATGGAAAAGGCACCGGCACCGAAGACCAAGTTAAAAGCCAGGATACTTGTAATGGACGATGAGCAGATGGTTCAGGACATGCTCAGGAGGCTCCTTGAATATTTCGGTTGCGAGACTGTGACGTCTTCCCATGGCAGGGAGGCTTTGGACTTTTATAAGAAGGCAATGGACGCAGGCAAGCCTTTCAATTTGGTGATCATGGATCTTACCATACCGGGGGGAATGGGCGGAGAGGAAACTGTCATGGAGCTTCTCAAACTTGACCCCGATGCTAAAGCTATTGCTTCAAGCGGGTACAGCGTTGATCTTCCGGACTTCAAGGAGATTGGATTCAAGGCGATCGTAAACAAGCCTTACACTATTGGAGAGCTGGACAGGGTGATGAAGGAAGTACTGGGGGCGTGATTGGATAATTGAGATTGGTTTTAAGTTTCAGGTGTTAAGTTTTAAGCTATGTTTTCAAACTCCCGCACTTTCGCACTCCAGAACTTTCGAACTTCTTATAACGGTCTTCTCCCGTGCAGTGCTGCCGCAATTGTCGCGGAATCAGCATAGGAGATGTCGGAGCCCGCAGGAAGCCCGTGGGCGAGGCGGGTCACATTGACATTTTTCTTCTTCAGCTCCTCGGCTATGTAGATCGATGTCGCCTGACCCTCGACATCGTTGCTGAAGGCAAGTATGACTTCCTTCACCTTGTCAACGTCGATGCGCTTGAGAAGATTTTTTATGTTGAGGTCGTCTATCCCTTTTCCCTCAAGAGGGGACAGCTTTCCACCGATCACATGGTATACGCCTTTGAAAAGTCCGCTCTGTTCAATGTTGAATATCTGGAAAGATTCCTCGACGGCGCATATTATCGTCCTGTCGCGCGAGGCGCTTGAGCAGATCCCGCATGACGATCCTGCTGAGGAGAGATTGCCGCATTCGGGACAGAACGTGGTGTTTTTGCGAAGTTCGCAGACGGCGGTTCCAAACTCCGCGAGTTTTTCCGGCGGCCATTTCAGCATGGAGAAGGCCATCCTCTCGGCGGTCCGCCTGCCAACCCCGGGGAGTCCTTTCAGAAGGTTTATTAGATTTTGAAATCCTTCCGGATATTCGTGCTTCATATGATCCTTTAGATGGAAAGGCCGGGAATGTCGATTCCACTGGTCACTCCAGCCATCTTTTCCTTGGATTTCATCTTTATCTGTTCAAGGGCGGAATTTACAGCGGACATGACATGCTCCTGGATTATTTCAGGATCGGAGGTCTTGAGGCATTCATCCTTGATTGTGATACGCCTGACAGTAAAATCACCTCCGGCGACGGCTTCCACAAGCCCGCCGGCACTTTCCCCGCGGCCTTCAAGTTTCAAGATCTCATCCTGCACAGCAGCCATCTTCTTCTGCATCTCCTGCGCCTTCTGGAGGATATTCGCCATGTCACCAAGTTTCCCGAACATATTTAAATCCTTCGGTTAATAAGTTTGAACCACCCTTCGACAAGCTCAGGGCAGACAGAACACACAGAAAAGAATTACAATTATCAAATTTCGAGTATCAAGCTGCCAGTATCAAGCAGTTCTCATCCCCTCACATCCACTATCTCTCCGTTGAAAAGTTCCGTTACAGTCTGTACGTATTTGTTTTCGCGGACTTTTTTCTTCACTTCGGCCAGATCCATCAGGTTCTGATGGGGCATCTCGTGCGGGGAGGTTATCCCGGTCTTTTTCTGGATATGTACGGATGCGTTCTTCTTTCCGGTTATCCTGTGGAGGCAGTTGTTGATCGTATGGATGTCACGGATGATCATCGCAACATGTTCCTCCTCGAATTCCTGATCGAAAAGTACAGTTAGTGTTTCATTCTCCCATTTTTCGGGCATTCCTTCCTGCATGTATATCTTGAGGAGCGGCCTGGTGGTGTGGTCTATCTCTGAAATTATCCTGTGCCATATGGCTTCAGGCCCGAGGTTTTCCTGGACTTGAGGAGCTGGTAGGGGATTATGGACGACCGGTTTCGGGGCGGCAGGAACCGGCGGCGGCGGGGACGGGGCAGGTTCGGACTCTTTTTGGACAATTATCTCAGGTGCATCGTATGAGGACTGAGGTTCCTTTATGACGACTTGATGCCTTATTTCAGGCTGTCTGGCCGGTAAAGGGCTTTTTTTTTCAGCCGGTTGTGACGGAGGGGCCGGGATGTTTGGAATATTCAATGAACCTCCGGAAGAGAGGCTGTTGATTTTTGAGATCAGCTCCTCGATCTGGACGGCATGCGAATAGCGCATCGCCTTCAGGATTGTTGATTCGATGAACACCTGCTTGTTCAATACATCGCGGAGGGCTCTCCCGGCAGATGAAAGCTGTTCAAGAAGTCTTTCAATCTTCCTGAGATCAACATCCTTGCCGAGTTCCTTGAATCGGGCGACAGACTCCTCTCCGGTCTCGAGCACAGTCGCAGGATCGTCCAGGATCTTGCAGAGTTCAACGCCCCTGAGGCAGAAAAGCAGATCTTCGAAAAGCTTTTCAAGGTTCTTTCCGTGCCCGGCTATAGAATGAATAAGCTTCACCACCGAGGTCTTGTCGTTTCCAAGGATCGCCGAAACGAGATTCTCCATCTCGGATTCTCCTGTCAGCCCGAACACCGAAAGCACATGCTCCTCGGATATTTCTGCGTTGTCGGACGAGAAGAATGAGATCATCTGGTCGAGCAGGGACTGTGCATCGCGCATTCCTCCGTCGGCCGCCCTGGCGATGGCTTCGATAGCGGGCCTTGATATTCTGACTTTTTCAGCCTCTGCTATTCTGGCGAGGGTGTCGGAGATCTGCTTGGTAGAGATCCTCTTCAAGTCGAATCTCTGGCATCTTGAGACTATGGTCCCGATGACCTTGTGCGCTTCCGTAGTTGCGAAAAGAAATTTGACGTGTGGCGGAGGTTCCTCCACAGTCTTGAGCAGGGCGTTCCAGGCATTCGCGGAAAGCATATGAACTTCATCAATTATGTAGACTTTGTACCGGCTACTGACCGGAGCGTACATTGCCTCTTCGCAGAGATTTCTGGCTTTGTCTACACCAGTATGGCTTGCGGCGTCCATTTCGATGAGATCAAGGCAACTCCCATCAACTATTGAGAGGCAGGACGGACACTTGCAACAAGGTTCTCCGGAGATGAGATTCGTGCAATTTAAAGCCTTTGCGAATATTCTGGCGATCGTTGTCTTTCCAATGCCGCGGGGACCGACGAAGAGATAGGCGTGGGCCGTGCGTCCCGACGAGAGTTCGTTCTGAAGCGTCTTTATGACATGTTCCTGCCCGATCACCTCGGAGAACTTCTGAGGGCGCCATTTTCTTGCTATGACCTGATATTCTGACATTCGATATTTCCGATTTTCGATTTTTGGTTTCCGATTTTGAAATTGAAAATTGGAAATCGGAAATTGGAAATGATTTAAAGCCGCGGCCTGTCCCGACAGGAACACCTGCGGCGCCTGGTTTCATCGTAAGTAGCTGCTTGGTTCCCCATCTGACTCGTTAACGCGACTCCAGCGCACAGGGCCCGGCAAAACAGGCCACGACGGTGTTAATTATAATGTGATTTTAGGAAATTGCACCAGCAATAGGCAAAAAAACATGTTTTTTCCGGGGCGGAAAAAACATCAGCATGCCTTCGCAAAGTATTCGAGGAGCAGGATCAGCTCGTTCCGGAGGTTCTTTCTCTCCACTATCCGGTCGATCATCCCCTTTTTCATCAGGAATTCAGAGGACTGGAATCCTTCAGGGAGCTTTGCCTGGGTGGTGTCCTTGATGACTCGCGGTCCAGCGAATCCGATAAGGGCCTTTGGCTCAGCCAAGGTGACGTCGCCGAGGGAAGCGAAACTCGCAGTAACTCCGGCAGTCGTGGGATGGGTCATTATTACAATATAGGGAAGGTTAAGTTCGGCATGTTTCGCAAGCGCACCGCTTGTCTTGGCCATCTGCATTAGGCTGAGCATGCCTTCGTACATTCTGGCACCACCGCTTGCCGTTACGATCACAAGCGGGAGTCTTTTCGCGGTTGCAAGCTCTGTCAGCCTTGCGACCTTTTCTCCGACCACGGAACCCATACTGGCGCCGAGGAAGCGGAAATCCATTACGCCCAGTGCGAAATCCTTGCCGTTGAGCTTTGCGGTACCGCAGATTATCGCATCGTTCAGTCCTGTCTTTTCCTGGTTCTGCTGGAGCTTCTCGCTGTAGGCGGCGACGCCTTCGAATTTAAGAATGTCGACTGATTTCAAGGTGGAGTCGATTTCAGTGAATGTTCCCGGATCCGTAAGAAGCCCTATCCTGGCAGGGGCTGTCATTGAGTGGTGGAATGAACAGGTCGGACATACGTTCAGGTTCTCCTCAAGCTGTTTCTTGAAGACGATCTCGTTGCAGTCCTTGCATTTGTCCCATATTCCGTGCGGTATCTCTTTTTTCTTTAGAGTCCCCATCCTTGAAGACTTCGATTTCCCAAATAATCCCATGATATCAACCTCTTGCCAATATGAGTATGTTTATTTCCTTCGCGCCGGCATCGAGGAGAGCCGATGACGCAGACGAAAGAGTCGACCCGGTGGTCAGAACGTCGTCAACCAATAATATAACGCGGTTTCTGCAGATATCATCATCAATTGCAGAAAAAGCCCCTTTAAGATTCTTCCTGCGTTCCTTCCCGCTCATGTTCGCCTGTTTCGGGGTGCGTTTCACCCTTTTGAGGACTTTCTTCAAGGGGAAACTCGTCTCTTCAGAAACGATCTGCGATATGAATTCAGCTTGGTTGTAACCCCTCATCCAGTACCTTGTCCAATGAAGCGGTACGGGAATTATGAAGTCTGGCCTGAGCCCGGATTTCTTCAGCAGTTCCGCGGCCAGGATTCCGAACGGCCTTGCGAGGGCGGCGTCGCTTTTGTATTTGAACCTGTGGAGGAGCTCCCTTCCATAATCCTCCATCCTCATCAGGGCAAGCGCCTTTTCCCAGTTGCGCTTCTCCTCCTTCAGGCATTTTCCGCAGACTTCGAATATGCCGTCGTTCTCCGCCCCGCATCCCGGACATGCCGGAGCTTTTACAAGCGGAAGCCGGCTGAAACAGTCTCCGCAAAATCCGGAACCGGACTCAGGCATGTTCTTCAGACATCCGGGGCAGGGGAATGATACGAACTCGGATACGAACCGTTTCGCGAAATCCGCAATGCAGTTGTAGGACATGTTTTTCGAAAGTATTTCCATAAGAGTATTTAGACAGGATTACAGGATTTTCAGGATTTAAATTCCTTGAAAAACGCTTCGTCAATATCAAAGGTTTTGCGAGGAATAAGGCCAAGTTCACAAGCCTCAAACATCTTTACGAGTTTATCACCATCAACAAGTTCTATTGCTGGAACGCCATCTCTTACAGCCTCTTTTCGTGCCTCTGAAGAAAATGATCCAGTCGTCATGATTATTCCTTTGTCTGCTCTGCCAGCCATAGCTCCTCGGAAGTCACGGACTTGTGAAGGGGAAACAGTGCCAGTATAGCGCTTGCATTGAAAAAGGACTTTGAAACTCACAACAGGATTTATCTGTAGGATGCCATGACCATCAATACCTCCGTCTCCCGATCGACCAGTGACCACGACTTGCTCAAACCCAGATTCTCTCAATAGTCTTTGACATATTCTTTCAAATCCGTCAGCAGATAGATTTTGCAAGACCTGCAACAGTTCAATCTTATAGGACTCAATTTTTATTGATTCTGTCTCGTCTGGAATAGATTCAACTTCATTCTTGTTGCTGTTTTTTTCAAATTGTGTATGAACTCTTTTAAAGAGTATATATACTTCTTCTGGATCAAGTTTCGCATTTCGTCCTTTGTCAGTAAGACTCCACACGCCTCTTCTTGAAGAATCGAGAAGGCCATCTTTTGCAAGATAGAATCTGGCCCATGCAATTTGATTTTTAACACGGGATTGGCCGTTTTGGTTTACTTCATTCTGTTCTTTCTCGGAAATTTTCAGTTTATCGATAACCTTATCAATTATTTCTGATGGTTTTGCTGAACCTCCTAATTCTTTCAAGATATCAAGGATTGGAATGGCATATTGAAGAAATTGAGGGCCTTTTTGCTTTGTCATAATTGTCTTTGCTCCCCTCTTAGGTTTTTAGATACAAGACTATTCTTCCAGGACTATTCTTCTGACGTTCTTTTTTCCGGCCTTGAGTATGAGTGCGTTTTTGGAGAAGTCTTCTTTTCTTACAGTGGCGTTCTCATCGCTTATGCGGGTGTCGTTTACGTATGCACCTCCGCCCTTGATAAGCCTTCGCGCATCACTGCTCGATGTGCAGAGGCCGGATTCTGTCATGAGTTTCACGATCCACATCCCCTTGTCTGCGAAGTTCGCAGAAGAGACCTTGTATGTCGGAAGATCGGCGATGGAGCCGGTGTCGGCGGAAATGCTTTTGATCGAGCTAGATGTTTCAATCTCGCCTTTGGGATCAGAGTATCCGAACTTCGAGCATGCGGCAAGATAAGCCTTGGTTGCGGCTTCCTGCCCGTGAGCGAGCTTTGTCGCTTCGAACGCGAGGATTTCCTTGGCGCGGTTTATAGCAGGAGCCTGCAGGGAGGCGAGACGTTCTATTTCCTCTACGGGAAGGACGGTGAAATATTTCAGCAGCTTTTCTACCTGGCTGTCATCAGTATTCCTCCAGAACTGGTAGTAGTCGAAAATAGAAGTCCTCTTCGGATCCAGCCAGACGGCCCCTGCGACAGTCTTGCCGAACTTCTCCCCGCTGTCATTGGTCAGCAGAGGCATGGTCATGCCATAGGCCTCGTTTGACGACATGCGCCTGACCAGATCGACTCCGGCGACGATGTTGCCCCACTGGTCCTGTCCGCCGATCTGCAACGTGCACCTGTGCTCCTTGTTGAGTATGTAGAAATCGTATGCTTGGAGAAGCATGTAGTTGAATTCCAGGAATGAAAGCCCGGTCTCGAGCCTGAGCTTCACAGATTCCGCGGTGAGCATCTTGTTCACGCTGAAACGGTGTCCGACATCCCTGAGGAAGTCTATGTAGAGCATGTTGCAGAACCAGTCGGCGTTGTTCACGAAGATCGCATTGCTGGTGTCGATGAAGCTCGCGAGCTGTTTTTTGATCGCGGCGGCATTCTCCGCGACCTTATCCTTGGACATTATCGGGCGCGCCTCCTGTTTGCCGGAAGGATCGCCGACCAGTGCGGTTGCGCCTCCGACAAGGACGATCGGGATATTCCCGGCCGATTGGAGGTGGCGTATCGCCATGACAGGCAGAAGGTGTCCGACATGGAGGCTGTCGGCCGTCGGATCGAATCCGGCATAGAATATATTCTTCCCCTTGTTGAGTATCTCGGGGATTTTTTCATCATCAGTCGTCTGATATATGAAATTCCGGTCCTTCAGCTCGCTGAAACAGTTGCTTGCCATGTCTTTGTCCGATTCTGTATTTTTTTCGTAACTTAGGTTATAATCTAATGATTGAATTCCAAAAATAAAGCCTTGGAAGCGGCTTTGCTCTTCATTATAAAGAATCTCCGGCCCGTCCGAAAGGCTATGGAGTCCGTCCGTAATACCCCGTTGTTTGCGGCCCGCCGCTTTAGGAGATTATTTATTTTTTGCGGAATCCTTGAACATGCAGTAGATTATGAGAATAATATTGGGAGGCCTTATGAAAACCCGGTTCCTTCTTTCCATTTTTGTATTCTTCTTGTTGTTCAGCCTGAACGCCCAGCAGAAAGCTGATTCACCCCAGGCGAAGCTCCGTGAATTCCAGCAGCTTCTGAAAGTTGCCAGGGAACAGGGAAAGGATACATCCGATGCTGAGAAGCTGGAGGCGAAATCAAGAAGTGCCGCACGTTCCGGGAAACAGGACGATGCATTGGAATTCATGGACAAGGCCGTCAAGCTCCTCAAGGCACAGACGGGAAATGTCCAGACAGTCATTCAGCCGAAAAAACAGCTGAGCGATGCTGAAAAGAAACCTGTCTTCATCATGCCGTTCACACACCATTATGCCGGTCCCGGAGGCTATTATGCTACCGCTGAGGAAGTCAGGAAGACGGCAACAGTGTTCCATGAGCTGAACATCCCCGGTACTTTGTTTTTCGACGGCATCCTCGTTGAACGGCTTTTGAAGGAGGATCCCGCGATCTTCAAGGACATAAATGACTGGAAGCTTCCGCTTGGATATCATGGGGAGGAGACGCATGGCCCATATCCTGTTCCTTCCGATCTCGCAGTCGAGGCCTATAACCTGAAGGAGGCGCAGGGATACAATGGACAGGTTTCCCTGAATACCGGCAAGCCCTGGGATGAAGCTGTCCAGCAGGTGATCGACCGCTACACGCATCATCTTCCCTGGAAGGTGGACGAGAAGACGCGGATGCTCGAGCGGAATGAACCGGCCAGTCATGACAAGTCGAAGATTGGCGGGCTCGCGCTTGTCCAGAAGACTTTTGGACGCGACGTGTCGATGATGCCAAGCCATGCTCTTGAAAATGCGCCGGAAGGTTTCGCATTCAGGAAAATGAGCACTTTCCAGTTTGACCAGCCGGCAATGCCGACAGCAGCCCATGCCCTGCGGATATTCCGTATCCAGGAGCTTGAGGAAAAGGCGATGAGCATAGCGGGCGATAATACCGGTGTATTCTGGTTCATGGGGCGGCTGACCTGTAAAGGCGCTAACGATAAGATTGGTGGGGAATGCGGTGGAAAGATTGGCGGTGTCCGCAGGGTCCTGGAATCGCTTGATCGCAGCGAACCCCGCATTCTGCTGATGGGATTCAGCCATGTCGACAGCGACGATGCTGCGGTCACCGTCAAATACCTCAACAATGATTTCTTCCCGGCAAATCCCGGAAGCCGCTGGGTAAGTCCCGAATCTTTGCAGACGTGTATTGAAGGCGAAAAGGAATACGATCTTTCTCCAGAGGATCTGAAGGGCATTGCCGAATTCATTGTTTCTAACTGGAAGAACAGGCCGCCGGACTTCATCGAATCCAATGGACGAAACTTTTCCCTGTGCGACGCATTCGAAGGGCTTGCAAGGGGGATTGTCAGGAAACATCTTGTCGATTCAGCAAAGGAGTCAATTCATATTGGGAGATTACTAGGTCCGCTTGTCGAGGACGATTCGCCACGCCTGACGAAGACGTGTGTGGTAACGGCGGATGATGTGGCTAAGGCAGCCCATCCTTTTACTGCTGAACTGAAAAAAGTGGGTGTGGAAGCAGAGTTTGTCCCAAAATCATTCATTGTTTCTGGCACCGGTATGAATCCTTCGGAATTCCTTTTTGCGATGGCGAAGGCTTATATGGCGAAAGCTGGAACTGAAAAGGTTTCTGTTGAGCCTTCAAGAATATTTCCTCCATATGCCGATGTGCTGGAACAGATTTTCAAGCCAAAGACGAAACAGCCGTTATGCTATACCAAGGGGCAGTTGTGGACTGTCAAAGCGGCCAGGCTCAAGGGCAGCTCGGCGAAACCTGCCCAGGAAAATACGGAAGCTGTCCCTGTCATCACGGATGCCGGAAAAATACTTATAGTCTTCTCCTCGAATCTCGAAAGCTCATCCGGCGGCGCCTACCGCGAGGACATAACTGGAACTGATCTTTATTCGGCAGTCTATGATTTGAATGGCAACTCGATATCCCGCCTGAAAAGACTTACATCAAACGCAAACGAGGCTGAATGGTTTTCTGTATTGACACCTGACGCCGATTTCGTCCTCTACAACCGCACCGTGCCAAGGGACAAAGGTCCGGCTGTCAATGAGATCAGATATATAAATCTGAAAGATGGCAGTGATAATCTCTTGTTGAACAACGCTCGTTTCCCGTGTGTATCGCCTGACGGAAAGACTCTGGCTTTTTCAGTGAGCGGGAGGGATGGGCATAAGATCTGCATTGCACCTTTGAACAAGTTGCAGAACCGCCTGAGTCTCGGAGACGCAGTGACGGTCGCCGACAGGAAGCAGGGCGGAGACAAGGTTGAGGATCCTTCATTCCTTCCTGATGCGAAGAAGATGGTCTTCCATTTGAAGGAGGATAAGAATTCAGGAGCCGGACTCGGGATAATTTCCATTGACGGTTCAGGTTTTGAAAAACTCACGCCAACCTCAGGTTTCGGTCATGCAGCGGCCAGCCCGGACGGCAAATCAATCGTCTGTACGGTCTCCCGGAACGGGAAGCTTGCAATCATAAGCCGCGAAGGCGAGAGGTGGGGGCGGCCTGCTGATGTTGATTTGTCGACGGAGCCCCTGGACTATGTCAAATATGACGAGAGATTCAAGAATGTTGCGAGGGTCGCGCACAGCTATGTCGAGTGGGCTGGTGACAATAGGCTCCTCCTTACAAGCCATGGTTCGGATGGTTCAGGGAAGTTTTCATTCGCAAGGATCTTCCTCGTCGAACTCAAGCCCGACAGGAAAACTGTCTCTAGGATCTACGACCTCTCCGGTGTGATTGAAAAAAGTTCAGGAAAAAAGCAAAAGGACTTTTGTACTTCAGCGGGAAAGCTGGCGAGGGGTGATTAAAGGCATATTGGATTGTTAAACTGGGACTTCAGAGTTGCGGCTCGCAGTTTCATGGTATATTCTATTGAAGTTAAATATATAGGGGATTCCATCTATGAGAAATATTTTCCTTGCGGTCATCGCAATTCTATTTTTCTCCGGCTGTGCAGGTCTGATGCCGGTTGTCGACAAGAATTATGTTCCCGACATCACGCTCCAGGAACTGGCGGAAAAGATGAAGAACACTGTCGATCCGAACGGCATCTACAGGAAGAGCACATCATACTATCTCAGGCAGGACATCAGAATCCAGGGTAGGAAAATCACCCTTGAAGTCATCTTCAAGGTGCCGAACAAGTCGAGGACCGTTGTTTCACTCGACAATAAGATCCTGAGCAAGACCGTATGCAATGGCGTAAGCGCCTGGAGCATCTCTGAGGAGGGGGCTAAGACCGAGATAAAAGGAGTAGACCTCGAGCGGCTGAAGCTGCTTGATGCCATGAGCGCACCGCAGGGGACAATCCTGGATGTCTTTGAGAAAGTCGAGTTTGCAGGAGAGGATAAAGTCTATGATTCCCCCTGCTATGTCCTGATATGCAGCCCTAAGCAGAAGGAAATCAGCCCTATCGCAATGTATGTCAGCAAGGGTGACTATCTGACAAGGAAGGTGATTACGTCAAAAGACGGGAATCCATATATCGCACAAATAAGGAAATATGCCCTTGTCAAGGGGGTCATGGTTGGTACGGAGACCGAGGTGGACATGAATGATGACGGCAAGTCGGAACTTATGGAACTCACCGACTACAAGCTCAACCTGGAGATACCTGACAAGGAATTCGAATGATAAATTTTTCCAGGAGCTGGAAAAATTTATGACCTTAAGGCAATCAATTCAGCAGGAGCTGTGGAATCCATTTTTGCTTTATCGTATCGAGTGTTCCGTCTTTCTTCATCTGCTCGAGGCATTTGTTCAGGCCGTCCAGCATCGCCTTGTCGTTTTTCCTGACAGCCCATCCGAGATGTTCTTCTGTGAGGGGGGTGAGAAGTGAAGTAAAGCTTGGACCCGACATTTCCCAGACCACGGGGGCGTCAATTATGAATATGTCGATTTTCCTGTCGGACAAGGCCTTTATGCCCTCATCGGTCTCATTGAACGGGAACTTGAGCGCCTTTGTGCATTTTGCAGCGACAAAGTAGTCTCCGGTAGTTCCCAGGATGTAGCCGATTTTCTTTTCGGTGGTCGTGATTTTTTCGATTGTGGAAAATTCGGAGATGTCAGGATTCCTGATCAGGGCCATCTGTCCCGCCCTTATATAAGGTGCGGTGAAATCCACTATCCTAGCGCGTTCAGGCGTAATTGTCATTCCGGACATTATCACATCGATCTTTCCAGCTTCGAGGGCGGGGATGAGATCGTTCCACTGGTATTCACAGATCCTGACTTTTGTACCAGTGATTTTCTCAAGCTGAGCCGCGAGATCGGGCTCTATGCCCTTGATCTGGTTTTCTTCCTTGAAGACGAGGGGCTTGAAGTTCGCCTCGAGTCCGACCTTGATCTCCTTCTTGTTGATCAACGCTGCTATCTCCTCGTTCTTCTGCGAGGCGCATCCGGAAATAAAAAGCGCCAGGATGGCTGATAGGATAAATCTCATTGCAATACCCCCATGGATTGATTGTTGTATATGAAAATAAACGTCTGAAATAAGGAATTTCAAACTTCTCTGCGCATATTTGCATCTTTAGGTGATTCATGATGAGGCCGATAGGTTTTACCGGATGTGTATGCTACGACAGGCCAAGTCGCCTGACAAAAATAGAAAGATAAGTGACTATTATTTTGTTTCTCAACGGGGAATCTTAAATACTATCTTCCTGACCTTTGATTTCCTCCTGCCTGCGGTGATGCATGGCATGTGTCCGTCCTCCGGGAAGAAAACGACGAAGACAGAAGGTTCGAGCGTGATGAAATCCGTTTTGCCCCTGAGCTTCTGGAAATCCTTCTCCTTGTCGTACTTCGTGGCTTCAGTGCATGCGGATTTCGCAGATATTCCGGCCTTTTCGATTCCGGCGGCGATATACTGGACGTCTATATACTTCCGGTGGCACTCGATGAATCCTTCCGACTCATCCTTGGTGAGATACTCCTGCACGAGGGCGAAAGTCCCGTTCCTACCGACCTCATGTCTGCCCAAGGCGAGCTTTGAAAGATTCTTGGTCGAAAGGAACCTGAAGACCTTCTTGAACTCGGGATGCACCGGGAAATAGATGGCGCCGTTCTTCAGTGTGTCTAGAATCATGAAAATACTCCTTCTGCTTCTCCCTGAATATAAGATCCCTGGGAAATAAAAACAAGCCATAGGGATTGACAATGGCCCCTGTTATGATATAATACGCATAATCGACACATGTGTCTATTATAGGAGTTATATGATAAGCGGTGGTTCAATACATTACGTCGAGGAGTTCCACCTCCTCTTCCTCGCCCAGCTGAACCAGAAGCTGAACAGGAAGCACTATGCCCTGAAAGGCGGATGCAACATGAGGTTCTTCTTCCGGAGTCCTCGATATTCCGAGGATATCGATTTTGACGCCATAGGAATTGAAACACACCAGCTCCAGGACAGGATTGGCGAGATATTCAAGTCAAAAGGATTCATGCAGATACTTGAGGCCAGAAAGCTCAGCATTGAAAACCTGCGGGAACACAAACAGACTGAAACAACACAGCGCTGGAAAATGTCAATACACACTCCGTTCTCTGAGATTCCGCTGCCAACCAAGATCGAATTTTCAAAGAGGGGTACAGGAGAGGAATTAATATTTGAATCAATAGATCCCGAGATCGGTGCAAAGCACCAGATGCCTCCGCTTTTAATAAATCATTATCCACCGGAAACCGCCATGCTCCAGAAGACAAGTGCAATAATTTCAAGATCGACTGTCCAGGCACGGGACATTTTCGACCTGCATTTGCTAATTCAGCGCGGGGTGAAACCGGCCAATATAAGGATAAAATTCACAGAGGAACAGCTTGAGATTGCGGAGAAGAACATAATGCTTGTGGATTTCAAGCTTTTCCAGAGCCAGGTTCTCGGATATCTCACCCCGGAATATCAAGGGCAATATGATGACGAGTCTGCCTGGGACGACATCCGCTTGAAGTCAGTGGAGTTCTTAAAAGGCTCATAATATACGGAGTTGACAATGCAGCTTGTCAAAGCACATGCTGGAATTTTAAAGCTGGGCCAGACGGTTTTCAGCACATCTGACATTGCCGTATATCTTCAAGTTTCAGAATCGCATGCGAACAAGATGCTGAGCAGGTTGCGTGCTGCCGGGCTTCTTCTCCATATCCGCAGGGGGCTTTGGGGTATTCCCGGGAAAATAGATCCTCTTTCCCTGCCAGAACTGCTGACTTTCCCATACCCGGCCTATGTGTCGCTGCAGAGCGCGCTTTATTATCATGGGATCATCTCACAGATGCCTTCGATCATATACGCCGTGTCTCTTGCAAGGACTAGGAACTTTTCAACACCACTTGGAACTGTTTCCATCCATCACATAAAACCGGATTTCTTTTTCGGATACGAAAACTTCGGGACAGGAAAGATTAAAATGGCATCGGCTGAAAAGGCTCTTTTGGATTTTATATACCTTGGTCCGGCAAAATCAAGAATTTTCAAGGCGCTTCCTGAATTTGAACTTGCCAGGGGATTCAAACGGACAAAAGCCCTGAAGATGCTCTCAGAAATAAAATCCGATAAAAGAAGGAATATGGTGATGAAGCGGTTCAGCCAGATGCTTGAAGGATTGAATCATGATCTTTAAAGGTTCCCTTAAATGAAAAATCCAATGTCCGTGATATATTAATATCCTGAAAATCCTGCCTGCCGCGCCGTAGCAATCAGGACGGAGGCGGGTTATCCTGTCAAAGATAAAATTGGAGTTCAAAAGGTGACGAAACATAAAGTACTGGTCATAGACGATGAATACACCCTGCTGAGGCTGGTGCAGATGCTCCTGTCGCGCAAGGGATATGACGTCACTGTCGCGCTGTCATCGCCCGACGGCAGGAACATGCTTACAAAGAACGGTCCTGTCGATGTAATAATACTCGACCTCATGATGCCCAAGGAGAGCGGATTCGCATTCCTCGAATGGAAGGACGCTCAGCCCGAGGAGATCAAGAGGATTCCGGTGATAATAAACACCGCCAAGAACATCAAGGAGGAGGAACTTGCATTCCTCCAGCCCCGGAGCGCCAAGATCGTGATGAAGGAAATGAATTTCACGGAGAACCTGACCGCCCAGATAGACTCCCTGTTCAAGGAGAAGCAGGAAACTGCACCAGCATCAACACCGCCGCCAGCGGCAACGCCCCTGCAGACACCCCCGTAAGCTGAGACAAAAATCCCAACTTCCAGACAATTCCCGTATTTCAAACTAAGATAAATAAAAGAACAGCTCTTGCGAGATATAAATTTTGTGCAACAAAATTTATTTCAGCAGCATCGGGACATGTTTCTTCATTTTCTGGAAGCCTAGACGCTTGTAGAATTTTTCCGTGCCCGGCTGGGCGACAAGGCCTATCCAGTCGATTTTTTTCGAACGAAGGTGTTTAACTATGGCTTTGATGATCTCTGCCCCGAGTCCGTTTCCCCGGTATTTTTTCAGCACAACCACGTCCTGGATGTAGGCATCGCTGCAGCCGTCGGAGATTCCTCGTCCCATCCCGATCATCTCACCATCACGGAATGCGGCCGCGAAACAGAAGGAGTCCTTGACGATCCTGTCCAGGAATGAAAGATTCTTCGAGAAGTCATCGCGCCACCATCCTGCGTCCTTGTAGAGACAGATGATGTCTTCCCGCTTTGCCTTGCGGAGGAACCGTATTTTGATGTCTGCAGATTTTTTCATTTGGTGAAAATAGTTTTAAGCTGGGATATGCTCATGAAGATACGCTTCGGACCGTATTCGTTATTATACTCGAATTCCTCCCCGAACTCTTTTTTAATATCCGCATCCTTCGTGTCCGTAAATCCAGCAATGTAGATCCTGCTTCCATCAGGTTCCTGCCATTCTTTAAGGTTTGTGAAATATTCAGTTCCGCGGGCTTTGGCGATTTCATAGAATGCCCGCACGATGAACATGCTTGATCCGACGGATGATCCCATTTTCTCGTAGGTGAGCCTGATTTTCGATGTCTTGGCGTTGCGTTCAAGTTCAACGAGCTTCATCTTGCTCTTGGGATCGCCATAGTCCGCTGAGTCGATCTTAATCAATGGCATTGGGCCTTTATCCGCCTCGGCACAGTAGATGGAGGAGGAGCATAAGCCCACAAGCAATAATACGATCATTATTTTCATTTTTATCCTGGCTTTCTTTGAACTTCCATGGTCTGGCAACGAAGCGAAGTTGCAAGAACCAGCATGGTTCTGGGATTTATTTTCTTTCATGCCTGTAATCAGGTTTTTTATTTACTAATAGTCTCATAATAATAACAAGTCATGCTGAAGCGTAAATTGTTTCAGGTGCTTGAAAAAAAGA
>Ga0154564_188_pt1 | contig 48066 bp, 45 predicted proteins | sample RifGroF2_FD_105707 | JGI IMG/M metagenome (GOLD analysis project Ga0154564, IMG submission 105707) | Lentisphaerae bacterium GWF2_49_21
CCGTGGCTTTGTGCGAGGAAATGAATTTAGAATTTTAACCATTCTGGTGCTGGCAACCTCGTTTCACTCGGCGCCAGACCAAGAGGCGTTCTCTAAGAATACATAAATGAATTGAACTGATAATATGGATCAAGAAAAAGAACACAAGACATCAAGGAGCACCATTCGGGTCTGACCCTTTTCATGTAGCATAACTCATTGATCATTAATATGTTATTATTATTTTATAGGTATGTCAAATATGGCTCTTAGGACGATCCCATTACGCTTAGGTATTGCCTCTAAGAGCCTGATTAATACTAATACTGGAAAGTAAAGAGGAATAATTTCTAACCATTTTGCTTCAGGTAATCCAGCTTCGCTGGGCTCCTAAAGGCTTCGCAGAAAAGACATCGCTGCATTACCAGTTAAACGAACTCAAGAATGGTACAGGCTGAAGCCCGCACCTACTTTGATTCGTCGGAGCCTTTGACCTTTTTCAGGCATTTCGGGCAGATCTTGTGGGTGACCTCTGTCTTCTTCCCCTGCTCCACCTGGTAATCGGCAAGAGTAAAGACGTTGTTGCACCAGGGGCAGAGAACAGGTATCTTCTTGACTTCCTTGAGCGTGTCCCTGGAAATTCGCTGGGTTATATCTTTAATATCATCCTGGGCCATGTATGAATTCCTTTAGGGAACCTCTAAAAATTCACAATTGGCGCGTTGCGGAAGATTTTTGAAAGCTCAAAAAGAATTTCCGACCGAGGCGTATCAGGGCGATACGCCGAAGAAGGAACATTCTTCTTTGAGCCAAAATGATCCGCAACCCAAAGGGCAACAAGTTCTTATGGATTCTGACCTCGTCAAAACATTGCTCAAATACCGCAGATGGGTATTCTCGCAATATTTTTCCTTGCCATCTCTCCATAATCTATTGTTGCGCGTCATTTGTCAATTTTTAAAGGTTCCCTTTATCCTTAAAAACTATACCTTGTTCTTTTTCTTCATTTTCTTATAGCACTGGGGGCAGATGCCGTGAGATACTCCTATCTTCTTGTCCCTCTTGACCTGCCATAGTGAAACCTTATAAATCATGTTGCACCATGGGCAGACAATCGGAATCGTCTTGAGCTCATCCAAGGACTCCTTGGATATGATCTGGGTCAAGTCAGATATTGGCTCGTCAGCCATGATGCCCCCCCCTGCTCGTATTTATGGAAACGAATCTATTATATCCTATCTGACGGACATTTGCAATCACAAGACCCAATGCCGTGGACATCTTTCCATGGATCTGCCCCCTTTCGGTCCGGTTTTTGCGTAATCGCTTACTCTTTGACGCGATATCTTATCCGTATACATTTTTCATTTAGCCGCTTGACATGCCTGATTGATGCTATCAATTATGCGTAAACAGTTACGCATCTTTTTGCACATATGATAAAGCAGAAGCTCAACATCAAGGTGTTCGCATCGAGGCTGGGCGTTTCCACCGCCACGGTGTCACGCGCCTTCGGCACGAAGGGCCGCATCAGCGAAAAGACCCGCAGGATGATCATCTCCAAGGCCGAGAATTTCGGCTACAGGGCGAACTACCACGCCAGGAACCTCATCAGCAGGAAATCGCAGAATGTCGCCTTCTTCTATCCTCCCCTGATCAAGGGCGAACCGGACTATTTCATTACTGAGATCATGTTCGGAGTCAGCGGCGCCTCTTCACATAACAGCTACCCTCTGCAGATCCATCCGATATATCCGGAATCAATGGAATTCTGCAAGGACATGATACTCAATGGAAGCATTTCAGGGATAATCGTGACGGCCGGCACTCCGGAATCATCAGGCCTTGTAAAAACCGCGAAAAACAATGGGATTCCATATGTCGTAATAGGACACATGTCAGGGGAACGGCAATACACGGTCACCTTTGACAACTCCCGCGGAACCATGCTCGCCGGCAAATACTTCAAGGATACCGGTAAAAAGAATCCTGCCTACATAGGTGGACTTTTCGACAGGAGAAAACGTATTGGCTTCAGCGAAGGGCTTGGATTGCACGCGGGCAGGATTCTTTTCGACAACGGTGGCAGCACCTTCCATGACGGCTTCTCATCGTTTGAACGCGTAATCAAATCAGCGCCCGATACCGACAGCGTACTGTGCGCAAACGACATTCTCGCGATGGGTTTCATAAAAGCTGCCCTGTCGAAGGGCTACAAGATACCCGGAGACATCGCCGTAATAGGTTTTGACGACATCAAGGTCGCAAGGTATTTCTCCCCTGCCCTGACGACCGTCAGGCTGCACCTTGACGAACTCGGGGAAAAATCGGTGAATCTGCTGAAGAGGATCATGAACGGGGAAAAGATGATCTCCGGAGAATCGGTCGACTGCGAGCTGATCGTGAGGGATTCGGCCTGAAAATAGCAACCACGAAAAACACGAATTACACGAAAGGTAAATTGATGGATAATATGATAAGAACCAAACCGAAGATTCTGCCGGAGCTGGATCCGGGATTTACGCCGGCGGTATTATGGAACAGGGAGTACTGCAGGCTTGTTGAAAAGACAGGCAAAGGCGTAAAGATCGCGATATGCCTGGAAAGGACCAACGGTTCTATTTCAGTTTTCAGGACTTCCATACTTCCCGATGAACCAGGATATTCCGGATTGAACCTGCTGTATGTGGAAAGGCTGGTCAAGTACCTCCTCTGGATGAAGGGTGGCTGGAAGATTACAATCGCCGGCAGTGCGAAGATCGCAGAGGAAATCGGAAATATATATTCGACATCTGGAGCCCGCAAATTCGACAGTGAGATCATGGGCGAAAAGATCTATGGCAAGGACATGCTCGTCACATCCTGCGAACTTCGCAATGCTCCGGCAGAGAACGAGACAGTTGTTTCTCTGGGCGGTAATCTTGACGGATGCAGGATCGGTTTCGATCTCGGAGGTTCAGACAGGAAATGTTCTGCAGTCATCGACGGCAAGGTCGTATTCACGGAGGAAATCCCCTGGGATCCGTATTTCCAGAAGGATCCGGCATGGCACAAGGCGGGAATCAATGATTCACTCAAAAAAGCGGCTGCGCATCTTCCGCGGATCGACGCCATCGGCGGAAGTTCGGCAGGAGTATATGTCGACAACCAAGTACGGGTGGCATCTCTTTTCCGGGGAGTCTCAAAGGAAGATTTCAAGAGCGGTGTAATGAACATGTTCATCGACCTGCAGAAGGAATGGAAGGTTCCGTTCGTGGTGGTCAACGATGGCGAGGTCACCGCTCTGGCAGGTGCGATGTCGTTGAACGACAATTCCGTCCTCGGTATTTCAATGGGCACAAGCATGGCGGCCGGATACGTGACTCCGTCCGGAAGCATAACCGACTGGCTCAACGAGCTTGCGTTCGCGCCGATCGACTACAGGGACGATGCGCCTGTTGATGAATGGTCCGGCGACAAGGGATGCGGGGTCCAATACTTCTCCCAGCAGGCTGTTGCGAGGCTCGCACCCCTTGCGGGAGTAAATTTTCCTGCAGGCACACCTTTTGCCGAACAGCTTATCGAAGTCCAGCGGCTTATGAAGTCCGATGATCCGCGTGCCGGGAAGATTTATTCGACGATCGGTACTTGCTTCGGATATGCCGTCGCGCAATATGCCCAGTTCTATGAGGTGAAGAACCTGCTGTTCCTGGGACGTGTCAGTTCCGGAACCGGCGGGGAAATAATAATCTCGAAGGCACGGGAAGTCCTGAAGGATGAATTCCCGGAAATTGCAGGAAAAATAAATTTCCGGATGCCGGACGAGAAGATGAAAAGGCACGGTCAGGCCGTTGCGGCGGCGAGTCTGCCAAAAAAGTAACTCGGGCATTCCTGCCCGAGACTCCGAACCGGAGAACCGGAGAACCGGAGAACCGGAGAACCGGAGTATCGGCGTAACGGAGAGAATTAGACAGGATAACAGGATTTACAGGATAATAAGAATACTGAAAGGATTTTTATAATGAAAGATTTCAGGATTGGACTGATAGGGGCCTGGGGTCGGGGACGGCTTGCATATTCGGCGCACAGGCCGGAAAAGGGCATAAGGATCGTTGCGGGAGCGGACATATCGGATTCCGGGCTGGCAAAGTTCAAGGAGAGAATCGGGCCCGAGACCGCAATCTACAAGGATTACAGGAAGATGCTGCAGAAGGAGGAACTCGATGCGGTTTTCGTGACATCCCCGGATTTCTGCCACGAAGAGCAGGCCGTCGCAGCCCTCAGCATGAAGATTCCGGTATATCTTGAAAAGCCCATGGCGATAACAATAAAAGGCTGTGACAGGATACTTGATGCCGCAAGAAGGAACAGGACGAAGCTTTTCCTCGGCCACAACATGCGCTATATGCGTTTTGTCCATAAGATGAAGGAGATCATCGACAATGGAATGATCGGCGAGGTGAAGGCCATCTGGTGCAGGCATTTCGTCTCATACGGTGGTGACGCATATTTCCGGGACTGGCATTCGGAAAGGAAATACACGACCAGCCTTCTGCTCCAGAAGGGGGCACACGACATCGACGTCATACACTGGCTTGCCGACGCGTATACGAAGAGGGTTGTCGGATTCGGAAACCTGAGCGTCTATGACAAATGCAAGAGGCGGAAACCTTCAGAAAAAGGATGTGCCTCCTTCAACGCAACGCACTGGCCACCGCTGAAGCAGACAGGATTCAGTCCGAAAATCGATGTAGAGGACCACAACATGATCCTCATGCAGCTTGGGAACGGGGTACAGGCCACCTACCTCCAGTGCTTCTACACGCCGGACTCCTGCAGGAACTACACGATCATCGGTACGAAGGGCAGGATTGAAAATTGCGGCGACTTTGGCGACCAGTGCACTGTCGAGATCTGGAACAAGAGGATCGACAGTTCCAGGCGAAGTGGCGATAAAAGCTATGTGTTCGGCAAGGATTTCGGCGGTCACGGCGGCGCAGACGAAAAGATAGTCCAGGGATTCCTCGACTACCTGCTCAAAGACAAGACTCCGTACACTTCTCCAATTGCATCGAGATACAGCGTAGCGACAGGATACATGGGCGCGGAATCGATCAGATCCGGAGGAAAACCTTTTGACATTCCGAAGCTCAAGCCCGATATTGAAAGGTTTTTCTCAAAACAGAGGATGAAATGATATTAATATGGAGTGCTGAAGCTTGCTTCAGCCATGTTTTCCGCGAAGCTAGCTTCGCGGAAGAAAAGCGGTACTCAGTCTTCGCCGAGAGGCTACGCCCGACACGGCAAGGTACCGCACTCCAAGGTTGCTTCGCAACAAATTTAATGGAGATTTAGAAATATGAAATTAAAGAGTAAGAAAGCCGACATATTCGTGCCGAACGGCTCAAGCGAATCGGAGGCATTGAAACGCACCACGCATCTGTCAATCGCAGCCCACCAGGACGACACGGAGATATTCGCATACAACGGCATCGCAGAATGCTTCGGCAGGAGCGACAAATGGTTTTCAAGCGTGATAGTCACTGATGGCGCAGGAAGCCCGCGTTCCGGAGTCTACAAGGACTACACCGACGAACAGATGAAGGAGATAAGGATCTCCGAACAGAGGAAGGCAGCGTCCATAGGGGATTATTCGATCCAGATCCAGCTGGCATATCCGAGTTCGGCGGTTAAGAATCCGGCCGCAAAGGAAGTTTCAGACGATATTTTTGCGATACTCGCAGAGACGAAGCCACAGGTCGTCTACCTGCACAATCCTGCGGACAAGCATGACACACATGTCGCCTGCGTCATCCGCGCAATCGAGGCGTTGAGACGTCTTCCGGAAAAAGACAGGCCCGCCAAAGTATATGGCTGCGAAGTCTGGAGGAACCTTGACTGGCTTTGCGACGATGAGAAGGCCGTTCTGCCCGCATCCGACTACAAGAATGTCGCGGGCGCCCTGCTCGGAGTCTTCGATTCCCAGATCACAGGCGGTAAACGATATGATCTTGCGGCGATCGGCCGAAGGCTCGCGAATGCAACCTTCTTCGCTTCCCATGAGACCGACGAATGCGATTCGCTGATTTTCGCGATGGACCTGACAGGGCTTGTGAAGAATGCAAAACTTTCAATTGCTGATTTCACTGTCGATGCGATTGAAAGGTTCAGGAATGATGTGAAATCAAGAATAAATAAATTTTCCTGATACAGTCTGATTTCTTGAACATGATGGAGCGCCGACCTCCAGGTCGGCATTGAAAGAGCCGGTCTGGAGACCGGCGCTCCTTTTAAGAAAAGATTTTTTCAAAGAAGTATAATACGGAGTTATATTGATGAAACCAACTCTTTTAGTGCTTGCGGCCGGAATCGGAAGCCGCTACGGCGGACTCAAGCAGATCGATCCTGTCGGACCTTCCGGCCAAATTATCATCGACTATTCAATATATGATGCGATACGGGCGGGATTCGGGAAGGTCGTGTTCGTGATACGCAAGGATATCGAACAGACATTCCGCGAATGCATCGGAAGCAGGTTTGAATCGAAGATCAGGACTGAATATGTCTTCCAGGAGCTCGATGCCCTGCCCAAAGGATTCAAGGTTCCGGAAGGACGCCAGAAGCCGTGGGGGACCGGACACGCGGTGCTTGTCGCAAAAAGCGCAGTCAAGGAACCATTTGCCGTGATCAATGCCGACGACTTCTACGGTCGCTGCGGCTACGAACTGCTCGTGCAGGAGCTTTCAAAGGCGAAAAACAGTTCTCCAGAAGAATATTTCATGGTAGGGTTCGAACTGAAGAACACGCTTTCGGAATTCGGTCACGTTGCGCGTGGTGTCTGTAAGACCGATCCGACAGGCCATCTCGTGGAAGTCATCGAACGGACAAAGATAGAGAAGACGGTGGACGGCGCGAAATTCACTGATGAAAATGGTGCTGTAACAAAATTCATAGGCAACGAGATCGCCTCTATGAACATGTGGGGATTCACCCCCTCGCTCTTCGGATATCTCGATGAGCAGTTCTCGGAATTCCTCAAAGGCAATATCGGGAATTTGAAGTCCGAGTTCTTCATACCTACAGTTGTCAGCAGGCTCATAGACACTAAAAAGGCAAAGGTAAAAGTGCTTCCGAGCAAGGACCAGTGGTTCGGGGTGACTTATAAGGAGGACAAGCCCGTCGTTGTTGAGAAGATAAGGAAGCTGTTCAGCTCAGGAATTTATCCGGAGAAGCTGTAATTTTTATTCGAGGGCATTTTCAAAGGAGGGCGGACTTTCCAGTCCGCCACTTGAATTAGGATTCGGCGGGTTAGAAAACCCGCCCTACTTATTAGGAAAAATTATAAGAATGGAATTTCATGAGTTCGAAAAAAGAATATAATCTCAAATCGATCTGCAGGAACTTCCAGTTGACCGGCGACTTCCTGCGCGCAGCACCTTATGGTTCCGGCCACATCAACGACACATTCGAGGCGATCTTCAACCAAGGCGGAATTAAAGTGCGCTACATCGTCCAGAGAATCAACCACGACATCTTCAAGGATCCGGTGGCGCTGATGGATAATGTCCATAGGGTCACAAGCCATATCCATAGGAAGCTTTCAGATTCAGGCGATACCACGCGCAGGGCGCTGTCACTTATAGACGCGGTCGACGGCAAATCATTTTTCAAGGACAACGAGGGAAATTTCTGGCGCACTTATATCTTTGTCGAAAACACAAAGAGCTATAACATAATAGAAACTGCTGACCAGGCCTATCAGGCCGCAAAGGCGTTCGGGGATTTCCAGAAATATCTTGTCGACATTCCCGGCGGCAGGCTCAACGAAACGATTCCTAATTTCCACAATACTCCGAAAAGGTTCGAAGCATTTGAAAAGGCGCTGGCCGCGGATTCCTGCAACCGTGCGAAATCCGCAGAGAAGGAAATTGCGTTCGCGCTTAAGAAGAAGGAGATGGCATGCACACTTCTCAGGCTTTGCGGCGAAGGTAAGATCCCCGAAAGGATTACACATAACGACACAAAGCTCAACAATGTCCTTCTCGATGAAAAGACAGGAGAGGCGGTCTGCGTCATTGATCTTGACACCGTGATGCCGGGGCTTGCGCTATATGATTTCGGAGATCTGGTGCGCACCAGCACGAGCCCCGCCGCCGAAGACGAGAAGGATCTTTCAAAGGTGAAGATGCAGATGCACATGTTCGAGGCACTCGCGAAAGGATACCTGAGCGCCTCCAGTTCATTCCTGACAAAGACTGAAATCGAATATCTTCCTTTCAGCGGGAAGCTCATTACATTCGAGATCGGAATCAGGTTTCTTACGGACTATCTTTCCGGCGACACTTATTTCAAGATCCACCGCGAAAGGCACAACCTCGATCGATGCAGGACGCAGTTCAAGCTGGTGGAATCGATAGAATCCCAGGAAGATAAAATGCAGGAACAAATTAAGAATATTTAACCACAGAACACATCCTCCTTCGCTGGGAAGCTACGGAGGACAGGCAGAAATAGAATGAATTATTGAAAGGTTTTTACATGAAAATACTTGTAACGGGCGGGGCGGGATTCATCGGCAGCCATATTGTCGAACATTTCCAGGGAAAGGCAGACATTGTCATACTCGACAATTTCCGTACCGGAAAAAAACAGAACCTCAAGGGATTCGACTACAAGCTCATCGAAGGAAGCATTCTAGAAAAGAAGGCTGTCAGGGAAGCTGTCAAAGGCGCCGATTATATATTTCACATGGCGGCGGCGATAAGTGTGGTCGAATCCATGGAGAAACCTGTAGAATATGTAAAGGTCAATACAGAAGGAACACTCATAGTTCTTGAAGAATCGGCCGCAGCCGGTGTCAAGAAACTCTGCTTCAGCACTTCTGCCGCATGCTACGGGGAGAATCCCGAGTCTCCGAAGGTTGAGACCATGAAACCTGAGCCTCTCAGTCCTTATGCCATTACCAAGCTTGACGGGGAATATTACTGCGAGATGTTCGCCAGGGAAGGAAAATTGAAGACCACATCGATGAGATATTTCAACGTCTTCGGTCCGAGACAGGATCCAAAGAGTGTATATGCAGCGGCGATTCCTATTTTCGTCTCAAGGGCTGTTGCCAACGCACCGATTTCGATTTATGGCGATGGCGAACAGACGAGGGATTTTGTTTACGTAAAGGATGTAGTTGCGGCAAATGTGTTCATGTCGCAGAATGATATCAGCGGAGTCTTCAATGTCGCCTACGGCAATAAAATCACCATTGACGATCTTGTGAAGATGGTTATAAGGATGACAGGATCCAAATCGAAGATCGAATACAAGCCCGAGCGTCCCGGCGAGGTAAAACATTCCCTTGCATCGACAGAGAAACTTCTTTCAACCGGCTTCAGTCCGAGTTCCGATTTCAAAGAGGGCATGAAGGCGACTGTGGCTTATTTCAGCGGCCTGAAGTAAGAGATTTAAACCTAACTTCATATTGCACCGATTCACTGGATCCTGGTTATAACCGAAATTTTACTTTGAAAGGCTTGTTGTAAGCTGTATGTTTCAGATGTATGGAGTTACTACCGGAGTGCTGATCCAGTCCGTAAACAGAAACAATGCCAGGTTTCCAGATGACTTCATGTTCCAGCTTGACAGCCAGGAACTTACAAACTTGAAATCACAAATTGTGATATCAAGTTCGTCATGGGGCGGACGTCGGAGCAGGTTATATGTCTTCACGCAGGAAGGAGTTGCCATGCTTTCAGGTATCCTCAGGAGTAAGAGGGCGGTCGCCACCAACATACAAATAATGCGTGCCTTCGTCCGAATGCGAGAAATGCTCGAGACAAACGCCAAGTTGGCGGTCAAACTCAAGGAGCTGGAAACCAAGCTCGACATGACAGACAAGAAGGTTATCGCTATTATGGAAGTCCTTAGGAATCACCTGAGGCAGCCTCCTCCGCCTGCAAAAAGAAAGATCGGATTTCATAATGAAGAAATATAAGACATATATTTTTTATGTTCTTGTGCTTTCTCTCCTCTTGAATATGTCCTGCATGTCGCTACAAGAAAGCCCGCAGCCCAATTTGTTCCTCTGGACCTGATGCAGTAAATAAATACAAGGAAGCCTTATGGTTGGGGAATTCATCCCACTTTGTCCAATCAGAAAATATTGCCGATGTCAATGATTCTTTTATTACAGTTGAAGGGACATTCATAAAGGGGCCCGGCGGACACATGGGGATTTGGGCCGGTGAAATTGACAGGGTGACTAAAATAGAAATTCGCGCTCCCAAGGAAAAGGAAGCCCCTCGCAAAGAATAGTTCATTATAAAAATCTTTTCATAATAAAAATTTTTGAAACTTGTTTGCAATACTACGATAGGATACTAAATTAGCCGTCCAATTTTACAGGACGAGAAATGCTCGGGTGGTGAAATGGCAGACACGCATGTTTGAGGGGCATGTGGAGCAATCCGTGTGGGTTCAAGTCCCACCCCGAGCACCAATTGTAAATATTCACTGCGGAGAGAAAAAGATGGTCCGTCGAATATTTACTGCGAAAAATCCAAGGGGTATCCGTATTAGATGATAATGCTGGATTCCGCTTCGAGCAGCAGCTTCACAAAATCCGTATTTTATTTTTTTTCGTTTTTTTTTGAATTTTCTTTCAATTTGAGTTGCAATACTAGGAAATCGACGTATTTTTTGTGTCCGCTTTGTTTTTCGCGTTTTATATCGCGCAATACAGACCGGTGCCAACATAGCTCAGTTGGTAGAGCACGTCCTTGGTAAGGACGAGGTCACCGGTTCAATTCCGGTTGTTGGCTCCATAAGAATGCAATCAGATTTGATGCGGAATGAACAGATGAGCAGGATTTGATTTAACATTATATAAATATTGAAGGTACTAAAAAACCGGGAGGTTTAGGATGGCTAAAGAAGCATTTCAGAGAACGAAACCGCACGTAAACGTAGGAACCATCGGACATGTCGACCATGGCAAGACGACTCTTACAGCGGCAATCACCAAGGTCCAAGCAGGAAAAGGGCTCTCCAACTTCGTTCCTTATGACGAAGTGGCAAAAGCCTCTGAAAAGCAGGGACGCCGCGATCCTACCAAGATTTTGACAATCGCAACATCACACGTCGAGTACCAGAGCGCAAAGCGCCATTATGCGCATGTTGACTGCCCCGGACACGCCGACTATGTGAAGAACATGATCACCGGCGCGGCCCAGATGGACGGCGCAATCCTCGTTGTAAGCGCGGTCGACGGCCCGATGCCCCAGACCCGTGAGCACATCCTCCTGGCACGCCAGGTGGGCGTCCCCACTCTCGTCGTCTTTCTCAACAAGGTTGATCTTGTCGACGACGCCGAGCTCCTCGGCCTTGTCGAAATGGAAGTAAGGGATCTCCTCACCAAGTACGGTTTCGCAGGCGACACGACTCCAATCATCCGCGGCTCGGCCCTCAAGGCGATGCAGTCGTCCGATCCGAACGGCCCGGATGCAAAATGCATCCAGGACCTCATGGACGCCATCGACTCCTACATTCCGGAACCTGTCCGCGAAATCGACCAGCCGTTCCTTCTCTCCGTTGAAGACGTGTTCTCGATCGAAGGTCGTGGAACAGTCGTCACGGGCCGTATCGAACGCGGCCGTGTCAAGACCGGCGATGAAATTGAAATCGTTGGAATCATGCCTACTCTCAAGACGACCGTCACCGGCACCGAGATGTTCCGCAAGGAGCTCAAGGAAGGTGGACAGGCCGGCGACAACGTAGGATGCCTCCTCCGTGGCACCAAGAAAGAGGAAGTACAGAGGGGACAGGTGCTCGCGAAGCCCGGTTCAATCACTCCTCATAAGAAGTTCAAGGCCGAGATCTATGTTCTGAGCAAGGAAGAAGGTGGACGTCACACTCCGTTCTTCACGAACTACCGTCCGCAGTTCTACTTCCGTACGACTGACGTGACCGGCACGATCGCCCTCAACGCCGGGACCGAGATGATAATGCCCGGAGACAACACTCAGATCACCGTGGAGCTGATATGCCCCATCGCTATGGAGAAGACCCTCCGTTTCGCCATACGTGAAGGCGGACGCACGGTCGCTTCAGGACGTGTTACGGAGATCATCGAGTAACCAAAACCGTATTATTTAGTTAGACTGGCAACGCGATCCCGAACCAGTACGCACTGCGGACAGTTCGGGTCGCTTATGTAAAGAAGCAGGTGAAAAAAATGGCGCGTGAGATCATAACACTGGCGTGCACGGAGTGCAAGAACAGGAACTATTCGACAATGAAGGAGAAGAGGAACACTCCCGGACGTCTGGAGAAGAAGAAGTATTGCAAACATGACCGCAAGCACACGCTCCACCGGGAAATTAAGTAACAATTAATTTTCAGGTGAGTAGCTCAATTGGTAGAGCGGCGGTCTCCAAAACCGCAGGTCGCAGGTTCGATCCCTGTCTCACCTGCCAGATAATAAAAAATGATTTCAAAGGGATAACTGGTCTGTCATGGGAATATGGATTACAAAGACAAGGCACTTTATCAATGACACTCTCGCCGAGCTGAAGAAGTGCAGCTGGCCGGAGAGATCGCAGCTTTTCGAATCGACAGTGCTGGTGATCATAACCGTGCTTATGCTCGCTTCTTTCGTGGCGCTCGTCGACTTCGTGAGCATGAAGATCATAAGCTATCTCACTGGAATGTAAACAACTATTCAGGGAACTTTTAATATGTCTGAACAGAAACCGGGACAATGGTTCGTAGTCCACACCCTCTCGGGACATGAGAACAAGGTCAAGGAAAAGATAGAAAAGCACATGGCGAAGGGCGAGGCCAGGAACGTCTTCGAGGTGCTTGTGCCGATGGAGAAGATCTCCGAGGTCCGCCAGGGAAAGAAGACGACGATGTCGCGCAAGTATTTCCCGGGATATATCCTTGTGAGGATGGATCTTTTCAATCCTGAAACGAAGAAGATTGACGAGGATTCCTGGTATTTCGTCCGTGAGATACAGGGAGTCATAGGATTCATAGGAAGCGGGAACAAGCCGATCCCCCTGAGCCCGTCCGAGGTCGACGACCTGATGAGACAGGTCACGGAGACCGAGGCCAAGGTGACGCCCAAGATCAATTATGACGTCGGAGAGACGGTGAAGATCAAGGACGGCGCATTTGAGAACTTTGAAGGGGTCATAGAGGAGATAGACCAGGAGCGCGGCAAGCTGAAGCTCCTTGTTTCGATATTCGGGCGTTCTACGCCTGTTGAACTTGAGTATTGGCAGGTTGAGCGCGAGTGATCGCACTCGATATGGCATATAAGAACTAATTCATGGTGTGTGGGAGAGGATACCTGCCTTTTCGGACCACCGCATGAATAGGAGAAAATTAAAATGGCAAAGAAAGTAGTCGGGCAGATTAAACTGCAGATTCCTGCCGGCGCCGCCAATCCGGCGCCTCCCGTCGGTCCAGCACTTGGACAGGCCGGGGTGAACATCATGGAATTCTGTAAGAAATACAATGCCGCCACGCAGTCCCAGGCCGGAATGATCCTCCCAGTGATCATCACCGTCTACCAGGACAAGTCATTTACGTTCATAACGAAGACGCCGCCTGCGTCGATCCTCATCAAGAAGCTTGCGAACCTCGCTTCCGGATCGAAGACACCCGGCAGGGAAAGCGTCGGGAAGATCACCAGGGCGCAGATCAAGGAGATCGCAAAGCTCAAGATGAAGGATCTGAACTCCAGGACTGATGCCGCCGCGATGCGAATCATCGAAGGTACAGCCCGCAGCATGGGCATCGAGGTGGTCGATGCGTAAAAGAAGCAAAGCATACAAGGTGAAACTGGAAAAGGTCGACAAGGCCGCCAAGCTTCCCATCAAGAAGGCCGTTGATCTGCTTGTCACTCTTCCAAAAGCCAAATTTGATGAGACGGTGGACCTTTCTTTCAAGCTCGGTATCGATCCGAAGCAGTCCGACCAGAACGTCAGAGGCACGGTAGGTCTTCCAAAGGGATCTGGAAAGAAAGTCCGTGTAGCTGTCGTAGCCGACGGTGAAGCCGCAAACAAGGCGAAGGCCGCCGGAGCGGACCACGTGGGATTTGAAGATCTGATCGGCAAGATAAAGGGAGGATGGCTTGAGTTCGACATCCTTATTTCAACACCTTCCGCCATGAACCAGGTCAGAACCCTCGGCAAGGTGCTCGGACCGAAGGGTCTCATGCCCAATCCGAAGACAGGCACTGTGACCGAACAGGTCGATGTCGCCGTCAAGGAGTCCAAGGCCGGACGAGTTGAATTCAGAATTGACAAGGGCGCATGCATCCATGTGCCGGCAGGGAAAATGTCCTTCAAGAAGGAGGACATCGAGGAGAACTGCAGGGCCATCATACAGGCCATCGTCCGTGCGAAGCCAGCGGCGTCCAAAGGCGTCTACATTGAAAGCTGCACGCTTTCATCGACGATGGGCCCCGGAATCAGAGTTGATGTCAACGAATTTTCCAAGGCGGTGGTATCATGAGAGTTGAAAAAGTCCAACTGTTGAATGAAATCGGGAATACGCTCGAGAAATCGGACTACATATTCCTCATCACATACAAGGGGTTGAAGGTTTCGGACTTCTCCGAACTCCGCGGCTCGCTTGGCAAATTCAATGCCGAATGCCATGTCCTGAAAAACCGCATGATCAGGAAAGCTGCGGAAAAGAAAGGCATAAAAGGCCTTTCCGAACTGAAGCTTACCGGAGACACTGCGCTGGTTTCAGGCAAAGGAGATGCGGGTCCGGTGGCAAAGGCCCTGATGGTCTATTCGAAGGCGCATGAACAGGTATCGCCCAAGGCCGGATATCTTGAAGGTGCAATGGTCAGCAAGGGCGACATAACGGCAATAGCCAGCCTGCCCTCACGCGACGCCCTCAGGTCACAGCTGCTCGGAGTCCTGCTCGCTCCTTCGAGGAATCTTGTTACAATTCTCAACGTGAAGGCTTCAGAGATAGTGAATGTCCTGAACGCATATAAAGATAAAAAAGAAAAAAGCAATTAATAATAAATATGGAGGTTCTTAAAATGTCAGAGGAAGTAAAAATCGAAGTTTCAAAGGAAATGGACCAGTTCATCTCCTACGTAGAAAATCTTTCAGTTCTTGAACTCTCAAAGCTTGTAAAAGCCCTTGAAAACCGTCTCGGCGTCACAGCCGCGGTTCCGATGGCGGCTGCAGCAGCAGCTCCTGCGGGCGGTGCAGCAGCTCCGGCAGCTGAGGAAAAGACTGAATTTACAGTCGTACTTACCAGTTTCGGCGCTGACAAGATCAAGGTCATCAAGGAAGTCAGGACGATAACAGCTCTCGGACTCAAGGAAGCCAAGGATCTTGTTGAAGGCGCTCCCAAGCCTGTCAAGGAAGGCGTATCAAAGGAAGAAGCCGCCAAGATGAAGGCACAGCTTGAGGCCGCAGGCGCAAAAGTTGAACTTAAATAACTATAGATGAAGATGACTGCGGCGGGGGTACGCCTCCGTCGCATCTTCATTTTCATGTTTTTGCATTTCTGGGGTCGGAGATCGCTTCTCCGTTTTATCGTTTAAACCGTTTATAACAATCTGTGCAGGGTGTGGACTATGGCTGATCGCATTAATTTTGGTAAACTGCAGGACGTGCTAAATATTCCTGACCTCATCGGGGTCCAGCTTGAATCTTATGCAGCGTTCCTACAGCAGGACGTTCCTCCGGAAAAAAGGAAAAACCAGGGTCTGCTTGAGGTTTTCAAGGAAGTATTTCCGATCGAAAGCTTCGACAAGCAGCTTACTCTCGATTTCTTCAACTATACAATCGGCGAACCTAAACGAAGCGTTCTTGACTGCATAAAGGATGGCGAAACCTACTGCGCCCCCCTGCATGTCACGTTCAAGATCGACGACAAGGGCAAGAAAGTCGAGGAAATCGTCTATTTCGGCGATCTCCCGATGATGACCGACCGCGGCACCTTCGTGATAAACGGGGCCGAACGCGTGATCATCAGCCAGCTGCACAGATCCCCTGGAATCTGCTTCGAGAAGACACGCCATTCCAATGGCCGCACTCTCTATTCATACAGGATAATCCCGGACCGCGGCTCCTGGATGGAAGTCCAATACGACATCAACGACCTCATCTATATCTATCTCGACAGAAGGCGCAGGAGAAGAAAGTTCCTGATCACTACATTCCTCCGTTCCATCGGATACGAGACAAACGCGGACATCCTTTCAGCAATATACAAGGTTGACAGTTTCACTGTCGCGACGCTCCTCAAGAAGAACTCCAAGGAGCTTTCATGCTATTACACTGTCAACGACGTAGTGGATCCTTCCGGGTCGGTCATTGTCAACGAACTCGAACCCCTTACCGAAACCATCCTCAAGACCATATCCGACGCTGACGTCAAGAAAGTCGATCTCGTGGAGATTCCCGACGGAGTCAACCACATGATCCTCTGCCTGAAGCGCGATCCATCCAGGAACATGGAGGAGGCGTTGAAGGAAGTCTACAAGAGGATGAGGCCTGGAGATCCGCCAAGCATCAGCAATGCAAAGCAGCTCCTCAAGCGCCTGTTCTTCGACATCCGCCGCTATGACCTGGGAGAAGTCGGAAGATTCAAGATCAACCAGAAGCTTGGAACTGAAATTCCAATCACCGAGAGGATACTCAACAAGAAGGATCTGATGGAGGCTACAAAGAACCTCATCAAGCTCCGCAACACCGGCGGCCAGGCGGACGACATCGACCATCTAGGCAGCAGGCGTGTAAGGACGGTCGGAGAACTTCTCCAGAACCAGTGCCGCGTCGGACTTGTCAGGACTGAACGTCTCATCCGCGAACGCATGACTCTCCTTGGAACAGACGGAATCAGCATCTCCCCCGGACAGCTTGTGAATCCGAAGGCCTTTGCAGGGGTCGTAAGGGACTTCTTTGCGAGGAACCAGCTTTCACAGTTCATGGACCAGACAAATCCCCTGTCCGAGCTAACCAACAAGAGGCGCCTAAGCGCACTTGGACCAGGCGGACTAAGCCGCGAACGCGCAGGATTCGAAGTCCGCGACGTACATTCAAGCCATTATGGAAGGGTATGCCCGATCGAGACGCCTGAAGGTCCGAACATCGGTCTTATATCTTCAATGTCACTCTATGCCAGGATCAACCGCTATGGATTCCTTGAAACCCCATACCGTCTTGCCAAAAATGGTATTGTGTCAAAGGAGATCAAATATCTTACAGCTGACCAGGAGGAGAAATTCATAATAGCACAGGCTAATGCCCTGATCGATGAAAAGGGCAAGTTCCTAAATGAAATGGTCATGTGCAGACATATGGGCGACTCTTCCGAAATAGCTCGAGAGAAGGTCCAATGCATGGACGTCTCACCAAAACAGCTTGTAAGCGCAGCAGCCGGACTTGTTCCTTTCCTGGAACACAACGACGCAAATCGCGCGCTCATGGGTTCAAACATGCAGCGCCAGGCCGTCCCACTCATGACAACCGAATCCCCTCTCGTGGGAACAGGTCTTGAGCACAGGGTCGCGGCAGATTCCAGGGCGGTTGAGACAACTGTCAAGGAAGGTATCGTCGCAAGCGTCACAGGAAACACTGTCATAGTGACTCCCGACGGCAAGGTACCGCGATCGGAAAAAGATGAGAAGGCCCAGTTCTACCACCTCAAGAAATATCTCCGCAGCAACGCAGGAACATGCATCAACCAGCGTCCGATCGTCAGAATCGGCCAGAAGGTGAAGAAAGGCGATGTCGTTGCAGACGGCGCCGCGACTGCAAATGGAGAACTCGCGCTCGGAAAGAACGTCTTCGTGGCGTTCATGCCCTGGTGCGGATACAACTTCGAAGACGCCATCGTGATCAACGAGAGGATTGTCAAAGAAGACGTGTTCACAAGCATACATATCGATGAATTTGAACTGACAGCCCGCGACACCAAGCTCGGTCCGGAGGAAATCACACGCGACATCCCGAATGTCAGTGAAGAAGCACTCAGGAACCTCGGGCCGGACGGGATTGTCAGACTCGGTGCAGAAGTCAAGGCCGGCGACATTCTTGTCGGGAAAATCACACCCAAATCCGAAACAGAACTCGCTCCGGAGGAAAGACTTCTCAGGGCCATCTTCGGCGAAAAAGCCGCAGATGTCAAGGATTCAAGCCTTATCGTCAGCAGTGGCAAGGGTGGAATCGTGATGGATGTCAGGATCGAGAGAAGCAAGGATCCCAACAGGCAATCGCTGACAAAATCAGAAATCCGCCGCCAGACAAAGATGGCGAAGGACAACTATAAGAACGAATACAACGAGATCGTCGAGGAACTTGCCGACAGGCTTGCAGAGATAATGCTTGGCCAGAAGCTCCCCTGTCCGATCTATGATTCATCATCGTCAAAGCATAATGCGATACTCATATCCGCGAACAGGAAAGTCACGAGAAGCTCAGTCCTCAAGCTCGCGAACAAGCATCTGCATTACAAGATGGATTCATGCCCGCTCAGGAAGACGATCGACGGAATAATCGAGACTTTCATTCCGAGATTCAAGGAAATTGAAGCCAGCAGGGACGAAATACTCAATTCACTCGAAAAGGGAGAGGGCGTTGATCCGGGGATCGTGAAGAAAGTCAAGGTCTACGTAGCGAGCAAACGCAAGCTCGAAGTCGGCGACAAGATGGCCGGACGCCATGGTAACAAAGGTATCGTGGCCAGGATAGTGCCCGAAGAGGACATGCCATTCCTTGCGGACGGTACTCCTGTCGACATCATCCTCAATCCACTCGGTGTACCTAGCCGTATGAACGTCGGACAGGTTCTTGAGACACATCTTGGCTGGGCCGCAAAAATACTCGGAATGCAGGTCGCAAGCCCGGTATTCGATGGTGTCAGCGAGGAGAAGATTGTCGAACTTATGAAAAAGGCCGACGAAAAGATCGCAAAAGACAAGGGTGAACCCTGCACCCTCGGCTTCAGACAGGAAGGCGGAAAACTGGTGTTTGATGGGAAGACCGACCTCTTCGACGGAAGAAGCGGTGAAAAGTTCGCCCAGAGGGTTCTCGTAGGTCAGATCTACATGATGAAACTCGACCATCTGGTATCGAACAAGATACACGCACGAGCGGTCGGTCCATACTCTCTTGTAACGCAGCAGCCTCTCGGCGGTAAAGCCCAGCATGGCGGACAGCGCTTCGGAGAAATGGAAGTGTGGGCGCTCGAAGCATATGGAGCGGCATACACCCTCCAGGAAATGCTCACAGTCAAGAGCGATGACGTTGTCGGACGCGCAAGGATTTATGAATCCATCGTCAAAGGACACAACGTCCTCGAGCCGCATAGGCCTGAATCCTTCAACGTCCTGCTGAAGGAAATGCAGAGCCTTGGAATTGACATCCGAATCACAAACAAACAAAGCTTGACTGATTAATCTCAGGAGGATTTAAAAGTGATAGACAGCAGTTATGCATATAAGGAACTTCTCGGACAGCGTGAGGAAAGTTCTTCATTCGGCGGAGTCACGATCAACGTGGCGTCTCCTGAAGTCATACGCTCATGGAGCCATGGTGAAGTCAAGAATCCTGAAACAATAAACTACCGCAGCTTCAAACCTGAAAAGGGCGGCCTTTTCTGCGAGAGGATCTTTGGTCCTACACGCGACTGGGAATGTAATTGCGGTAAATACAAGAGAGTGAAGCACAAGGGAGTCGTCTGCGACAGGTGCGGCGTCGAAGTCACCCAGTCAAGGGTCAGACGTGAACGCATGGGTCACATCGATCTTGCAGTTCCAGTTTCACACATATGGTTCTTCAAGTGCATGCCCAGCCGTATCGGTCTCATGCTCGACATGACCGCCAGGGCCCTTGAAAGAGTCATCTATTACGAGGACTGGGTTGTGACGGATCCCGGCGATACGCCTCTCAAGCAGGGACAGCCTCTCTCAGAGCTCGAATACCGCGAAGCCCGTGAAGACTACGGCGAAAACTTCAAGGCCGACATGGGCGCTCCCGCCGTCAGGGTCCTCCTTGAAAAAATAAATCTTGAAGCCCTCATGAAGGATCTTGAGGTGCAGATGGCCTCCACCAGGAGCAAGGTCATCCGTATCAAGCTCGCAAAAAGGACAAGGCTTGTTGAAGGTTTCATGAAGAGCAATTCACGTCCTGAATGGATGATCCTGGAAGTACTTCCTGTGATTCCTCCGGACCTCAGGCCCCTTGTGCCCCTTGAAGGCGGAAGGTTTGCGACATCAGATCTCAACGATCTGTACAGAAGGATCATAAACAGAAACAACCGTCTGAAGAACCTGCTCAAGCTCAGGACTCCTGAAGTCATCATCCGCAACGAAAAGCGCATGCTCCAGGAAGCCGTTGACGCCCTTCTCGACAACGGCCGCCATGGCCGCGCCGTCACAGGTGCAGGAAACCGCCCTCTAAAATCCCTCAGCGACATGCTCAAGGGGAAACAGGGCCGCTTCCGCCAGAACCTCCTTGGAAAACGCGTTGACTATTCAGGCCGTTCGGTCATTGTCGTCGGCCCTGAGCTCCAACTCGGACAGTGCGGACTTCCGAAGAAGATGGCCCTCGTCCTCTTCGAACCCTTCATAATCCGCTATCTAAAGCAGAGAGGCTATGTGCACACCGTGCGCAGCGCGAAGAAGATGATCGAACGCGGCGAACCTGTTGTCTGGGACATCCTCGAGGAAGTCACCAAAGGGCATCCGGTCCTGCTCAACCGCGCACCGACACTCCATCGTCTCAGCATACAGGCATTTGATCCTATCCTCATCGAAGGTTCAGCCATCCGCATACATCCGCTCGTATGTACGGCATTCAATGCAGACTTCGACGGAGATCAGATGGCGGTCCATATTCCGCTGTCAAGCCCGGCGCAGCTCGAGGCAAGGCTTCTCATGTTCGCCACGAACAACATATTCTCGCTCGCGAACGGCAAGCCGATAACGACTCCTACCCAGGATATCACGCTTGGTTCCTATTATCTCACTGTCAAGCCCAGGAACATCGATAAGGCGAAGGCTTTCAAGGACTATTTCGAAGTCATTTCCGCTCTCGATGCGGGCGCGATCAAAATACATGACGCGATCAAGTTCCCGAATCCCGACCTTGGAAAAAAGACAATTCATGGCAATTCCGAGAACCGCTTCATCCTGACGACACCCGGCCGCTGTATCTTCAACGAGATATGGGACAAGAGCCTCGGTTTCTATAATGATGGTGCCGACAAGAAACGCCTTGGAAAGCTCATTACCCTGACCTATGTCCACGTGGGACACGAAAAGACCGTAGAAGTCCTCGACGCCCTTAAAAGACTGGGTTATGAATATGCGACACGAGCCGCTTTCTCCATCTCGATCACTGACATGATCATTCCTGAGAAGAAAGAGGAGCATATTGAAAATGCCAGGAAGGAAATCGAAAAGGTCGAGGCGCAGTTCCACCGCGGTGTAATCACCGCCGGCGAACGCCACAACAAAATCATCGACATATGGACACAGGCCAGCAACAGGGTTGCGAACGAACTCTTCGCCTCGCTTGATCTTTCCGGCGACAAGGACAAGGCGAAAGCCAACGAAATCAACCCGGTGTTCGCGATGCTTGACTCCGGCGCACGAGGCAGCAAGGACCAGATCCGCCAGCTCGCCGGTATGCGTGGTCTTATGGCCAAGCCGTCAGGCGACATCATCGAGCGTCCTATCATCTCGAATTTCCGTGAAGGTCTTTCGGTCCTCGAATACTTCATCAGTACGCATGGAGCAAGGAAAGGTCTGGCCGATACGGCCCTTAAGACCGCTGACTCCGGATACATGACACGTAAGCTCGTAGATGTCTCACAGGATGTCATCTGCCATGAGCATGACTGCGGTACCGTCAAGGGTATCTGGGTTGGAAATGTAGTGGAAGGCGATGAGGAGATAATCCCTCTCAAGGACAGGATTGTCGGAAGGTTCAGCGCCCAGGACATACGTGATCCGATAAAGGGTGACGGCTCCCTGATAATCGCTGCGAACGAAGAGGTGACCGAGGCGATTGCTACCAGGATAACAGACAGCGGCATCAACCGCATATATATACGTTCGGTTCTCACATGCGAGACGAAATTCGGAGTATGTATAAAGTGCTATGGCCGCAATCTGGCGACAAGCAGGCTCGCGGACATCGGGGACGCCCTCGGAATCATAGCAGCCCAGTCGATCGGTGAGCCCGGCACACAGCTTACAATGAGGACATTCCACATCGGTGGTACTGCTTCATCCTCATACAAACAGCCTGTGATCAGGGTCAGGAATCCTGGCGTGATCAAATATTTCAACGCTAGGATCGTCACGAACGACAAGAATGAACAGATCGTTGTAAATAAGAACAGCTTCATCATCATTGAAGATGAAAAGGGCGTTGAAATCGACCGTTATGAACTGGCGATAGGCGCAATACTTGCAAAAGCCGAAGGCGAGAAGGCCAAGGCCAACGACAAGATCGCAAGCTGGGATCCCTACAATATTCCGATCATCTCGGAAGAAAGCGGAACCGTCGAGTTCCGCGATCTCATCGAAGGGGTCACGCTGAACCACGAGAAAAAGGCCAACGGAGTAGAGGAAATCACTGTGATGGAACACCGTGAAGACCTTCATCCGCAGATCGTAATCAAGGACGACAAGGGCGAAATTATCTCCCATTACACCCTTCCGGCAAGCGCATACCTCATGATCAAGGAGGATACCAAGATCAAGGCAGGTACGGTGCTCGCAAGAATGCCGCGTCAGACCGCCAAGAACAAGGATATCACCGGCGGACTTCCGCGCGTCGCTGAACTTTTCGAGGCGAGAACTCCCAAGGACATCGCCGAGATAGCAAGGATCGACGGCAAAGTAGAGCTCGGGAAAATGGTCCGCGGCCGCCGCCAGCTGATCATACGCGACGTTGAGAACAATCAGACTGAAGAGCATCTTATCCCGGCGAACAAGCATCTATCCGTAGGAAAAGGCGACATCGTGCACAAGGGCCAGAAACTGACTGAAGGTTCGATTGTCCCGCAGGAACTTCTCGCAATCTGCGGTCCGCAGGAGCTCCAGGAATATCTTGTGAACGAAGTACAGCTCGTATACAGGGCCCAGGGCGTCGAGATCAACGACAAGCATATTGAGGTCGTTGTACGCCAGATGCTGCAGAAGGTGCGCATCACGGATCCGGGCAACACCCAGTTCCTGATTGGAGAACAGGTTGACAAATATGTATTCCTCGATGAGAATACATCGGTGACATCAAAGGGCGGAAAGGCCGCCGAAGCCGAACCCGTGCTTCTTGGAATAACGAAGGCGTCACTTGAAACCGACAGTTTCATTTCCGCCGCATCCTTCCAGGATACGACGAGGATACTGACTGACGCCGCCACCCTCGGCAAGATCGACTATCTGAGGGGGTTCAAGGAAAACGTCATTACAGGACATCTCATTCCGGCCGGAACCGGCACTGAAGAGATCCAGAAGCTCCTTATCAAGAAACTTGGCGAAGAACTTCCTCCTGAGGCCGATCTTTCAAAGCCGCAGCAGGACAAGCCTACTCTTGAGGAAGCCGCCGCGATCAACGCAGCCCGGGAGATGCTTTCCATCAAAGATTGATTTGGAGAGTTGCATATTTAAGGACATGTATTATAATATGGGCCCGCTTTTTGAGTGGGACATGAAATAAAAGACAGGAAAAATTAATGCCGACAATTAACCAGTTGATTAAAAATGGCCGCAGCATGAAGATCAAGAAGAGCAAGTCCCGTGCGCTCGAAGGTTGCCCCCAGAGGCGCGGAGTCTGCCTGCAGGTTACGACCAGGACGCCGAAGAAACCTAATTCGGCCCTGAGGAAGATCGCAAGGGTGCGTCTTACGAATGGCGAAGAAGTCACAGCCTATATCGGCGGTGAAGGACACAACCTCCAGGAACATTCGGTTGTCCTCGTAAAAGGCGGCCGCGTACGCGACCTCCCCGGTGTGAGATACCACATCGTCCGCGGAACCCTCGACTGCCTCGGAGTCGAGAAACGCAAGCAGGCGCGTTCACAGTACGGTGCGAAGAAGGCCAAATAAGGCAGTTCCGTATTTTTTTGAGGAACTTTGAAGCTGTCGGCATCCGAAGGATGTCGATAGTTTTTTTTGATTAAACAATAAACCAGGAACAGGGAAAATGAGAAGACATAGATCGCCAAAAAGAGTCCTTACTCCGGACGTGAAATATAACAGCGAGCTTGTTGCCCGCCTCATAAATACGATCATGATAAGCGGCAAGAAATCGACCGCCCAGAGGATCGTGTATGATGCATTCAAGGGGATAAAGCTCAAGAAGAAGGACATGGAACCCCTTGAGGTCTTCCTCCAGGCGCTTGAAAACGTCAAGCCCCGCCTCGAAGTCAAGAGCCGCCGAGTCGGCGGTGCGACATACCAGGTTCCCGTGGAAATAAATCCTGAACGCCAGGTCGCAATCGGCCTCCGTTGGATCGTCACATACGCCAAGGGACGCAAAGGCCAGGCCATGAAGAACGCCCTTGCATCGGAAATCCTCGACGCTCTCGACAACACGGGTTCTGCAGTTAAGAAAAAGGAAGACACACACAAGATGGCGCAGGCCAACAAGGCTTTTGCCCATTACAAATGGTAATTTTTTTGATTTAAGGTTCTTTGACAGTTTATGCCCAACAGTGTGAAAAAGGAATATAAGGAGGCCCCAGGCCGGACGGTTCCGCTCGCAAGAGTGAGGAACATCGGCATCATGGCCCATATCGACGCTGGCAAGACAACTGTCAGCGAAAGAATACTCTACTATACAGGCAAAAACTACAAGATGGGCGAGGTCCACGAGGGCACCGCCACTATGGACTGGATGATCCAGGAGCAGGAACGCGGCATCACCATCACCTCAGCCGCCACCACCTGCACATGGAAGGACCACAAGATAAACCTCATCGACACCCCCGGACATGTCGATTTCACCGCCGAAGTCGAAAGATCCCTGCGCGTACTCGATGGAGCCGTCGCAGTGTTCTGCGCTGTCGGCGGAGTCCAGCCGCAGTCCGAAACAGTCTGGCGCCAGTCGAAGAAATACAATGTGCCGATAATCGCGTTCGTGAACAAGATGGACAGGACCGGCGCCGATTTCTATAAAGTGGTGGAGGACATACATGACAAGCTCGGGGCAACCGCCGTCCCCCTCCAAATACCAATAGGAAAGGAATCCTCGTTCGAAGGAGTCGTGGACGTCCTCGAGAAAAAGGCGTTATACTTCATTGAAGAGGAACTCGGCGCGGAAATCCATGTGAAGGAAATTCCGGCGGAACTGAAGGAACAGACCGAGAAGGCATATAAATACATAGTTGAATGCCTGGCCGAAGTCGATGACCATATCATGGGAATGTTCCTCGAGGACAAGAAACCGGACGTCAAGACCATCAAACAGGCGATAAGACGCAGAGTGCTTGCAGGGGACATTGTCCCGGTAGTCTGTGGTTCAGCATTCAAATACAAGGCCGTACAGCCAGTTCTGGACAGTGTTGTCGAATACCTCCCCTCCCCGATCGACGTATGGGAGATAAAAGGCACGGATCCGGCGACCGAACTGCCAATGTCACGCCACGTCGGCGATACCGAACCGTTCTCAGCCCTCGCCTTCAAGATAATGAACGATCCCCATGTCGGCAAACTTACATTCTTCAGAGTTTATTCAGGCTGCCTTGAAAAGGGCACTACCATATTCAATCCAAGGACTAAAAGACGCGAAAGGATCGGAAGAATCCTCCAGATGCATGCGAACCGCAGGGACGACCTCGACCAGGTGTTCAGCGGCGACATCGCAGCCGCAGTAGGACTCAGGAACGCCACCACCGGCGATACTCTCTGCTGTGAAGACAAGCAGATCATACTTGAATCGATGAAATTCCCGGAGCCTGTGATATCCATGGCCGTCGAACCCAAGACATCCGGCGACCGCGACAAGCTCTACACCGCCCTAGGCGCGCTCTCCGACGAGGATCCTACCTTCAGGATAAAGACTGACGAGGACACAGGGCAGACAATTATTTCCGGAATGGGTGAACTCCATCTCGACATCATACGCGACAGGCTTTTAAGGGAATACAAAGTCGAGGCGAATACTGGAAAACCTGAAGTCGCATACAGGGAGACCATCTGCAAGGCTTCCGAATCAAACACCAAATTCGTGCGGCAGTCCGGCGGACGCGGCCAGTACGGCCACGTAATAATCAGCATGGAGCCGAGACCAAGAGGTTATGGCGTCATCATTGAAAACAAAGTTGTGGGCGGAAGAATTCCCAAGGAATTCATAAAGCCGATAGAGAAAGGCCTTATCGAGGCCTCTACGACAGGTGCCCTTGCCGGATATCCGGTGGTGGACCTGCACATACAGATACTCGACGGTTCATATCATCCTGTCGACTCCTCCGAACTTGCATTCAAGATCGCCGCTTCAATGGCCTTCAAGGATGCTTCGAAGAAGGCGGGCATGATAATTCTTGAACCGATAATGAAGGTCGAGATCACGACTCCGGACGAGAACATGGGGGATGTGATCGGCGACACTTCAAGCCGCAGGGGACAGATCATCGAGGTGGAGACCAAGGGCAACACGACGAAGATCCTCGCCCACTCGCCCCTCTCCGAGCTTTTCGGCTACGCTACGGCAATACGCTCTCTCTCGAAAGGGAGAGCTTCATATTCGATGGAACCTTCACATTTCGAGAAGGTCCCCGTGGAACTACAAAAACAAATTGTTGAAAAGGAAAAAATAAAATGAGCGCAGCAGCAACAAGCAAACAGACAATTCGGATCAAACTGCAGGCTTTCGATCATCGTATTTTGGATCAGTCTGTGGCGGAGATCGTGAATACAGTGCGCAGGACCGGAGCTCTGATAGCGGGACCGATTCCATTGCCGACGAGGATCGAACGCTTCACGGTGAACCGTTCACCGCATTGTGACAAGAAATCAATGGACCAGTTTGAAATCAGGACCCATAAACGCCTGATGGACATCATCAATCCGACCGCAAAGACGGTGGACGAGCTCAAAAAGCTCAACCTCCCGGCCGGCGTTGACATCTCCATCAAGATCGGTTCCTGAAGGCACCTCTGCATTAATTAAACGCACGTGCCTCTAAAAAAGGAGAAGTATGAAAGGTATCATCGCAAAAAAACTCGGCATGACCCAGGTCTATGACGAAAACGGCGTACTCATTCCAGTCACCGTTCTCCAGGCCGGACCATGCACAGTGATGGAAGTGAAAACCAAGGACAAGAACGGATATTCTGCTGTCCAGCTCGGATTCGGAGCGAGAAAAGCCAAGAACGCCGGCAAGGCCATGATCGGCCGCGCAAAGAAGGCGGGCATGGAGGGAAATCCCCACTCGGCATTCAGGGAAATACTCGACACTGAAAAGGAATTCAAGGTCGGCGAGATAATAAAGGCCGACATATTCGCTGCAAAGGAATATGTAGACGTCAACGGAATCATCAAGGGCAAAGGTTTCCAGGGCGTTGTCAAACGCTTCCATTTCGCCGGCGGACGCGCAAGCCATGGCGGCGGCTGGGACAGGAGGCCTGGATCCATAGGTCAGAAGGAAAAACCCGCCAACGTCATCAAGGGCAAGAAGATGCCCGGACATATGGGCAACGTTCCGAGGACTATCCAGAACCTGCTTGTCGTCAAAGTCTCTCCTGAAGAGAATCTTCTTTTCCTAAAAGGCGCTGTTCCCGGCCCTACCGGCGGGATCCTGACTGTCAGAAGCGCCATCAAAAAAAGCATTAAAAAGAATTAGGCGGTGACTTATGGCTAAGACAAAAAAAATAAAATCAGACGTAAAGAAGGAATTATCTGTAAAGATAATTGACAACAATGGTTCCGCGGCTGGGGATCTCACCCTGAAGCCGAAACATTTCGAGCTCGAAAAGGGTGCACAGGCCGTGCATGATTCAGTGGTCGCACACCTCGCCGAGAAACGCGCAGGGACAGCCTCCACCAAGGACCGCTCAGAGGTCAGCGGCGGCGGTGCGAAACCCTGGCGCCAGAAGGGCACCGGACGCGCACGCGTCGGAAGCAACAGAAGCCCGATCTGGAGACATGGTGGAATCACGTTCGGACCGAAGCCCCGCAAATACGGGATGAAAGTCAACAGGAAAGTCCTTGCCCTCGCACTCAAGCGCGCATTTTCGGAAAAAATTGCCGATGGCACCTTGGTCATGGCTGAATCATTCAAGATAGACGCACCGAAGACAAAGAACGTGGCGTCCCTCCTGGACAAGATGAAGCTCGGTGAGAATGTACTGCTGGTGCTGAAGGAGATCGACAAGGATCTCGTCAGGGCCTCCCAGAACATGCCGAACGTCATGCTGGTCAAAGCGGATTCCGTGAATACATATCAGCTACTGCTCACGCATAAAATACTTTTCACGAAAGACGCGATGGACGTCTTCCTGAAACGGCTCGAATAGAAAGGAAGCAATCCATGAACAATCCATATCAGATCATAGAGACCATTCTGGTCACAGAACGAAGCATGGACCTTAAAGCTGCCAACAAATACATCTTTAAAGTCCATACTGATGCGAACAAGATCGACATCAAGAGCGCCATAGAGAAGCTCTATGAGGTCAAGGTCAAGTCCGTGAACATCATCAACAAGATGGGCAAGATGAAACGCGCCGGCAGGCTTATGAAATATGGCCGCCGCCCAGCCGTCAAGAAGGCGATCATAACATTGTCAAAGGGTTCGATAGAAATCGTTTGACGCAACTTAACGAGGTAATATTATGCCATTGAAGACATTTAGACCGCTTACACCGGGACTGAGAGGAAAATCGGTGCTTGATTTCTCGCACATCACCGCCGACTCTCCATTGAAATCCCTGACCTCAGGCAAAAGGGGTACCGGCGGCAGGAACAACAACGGACGCATGACCACCCGTTACCGCGGTGGCGGCGTGAAAAGACGCCTGCGCATGATCGACTTCAAACGCGACAAGGAAGGAATTCCCGCGAAAGTCGCAACGATCGAATACGATCCCAACCGCAGCGCGAATATCGCCCTCCTCTTCTACGTGGACGGTGAAAAGCGTTATATCCTCGCCCCCATCGGGCTCAAGGTCGGTGACACGGTGATGAGCGGCGAAAAGGCCGAGATCAAGCCTGGAAACGCCCTGAAGCTCAAGAATATCCCGGACGGCATCGAGATCCATAACATCGAGAACTATCCCGGAAGCGGCGCCAAGCTTGTCAGGTCCGCCGGAATGCTCGCCCAGCTCCGTTCAAAGGAAGGAGAATACGCGACAGTCAAGCTCCCGAGCGGCGAAGTCAGGATGCTCCATATCAACTGCTACGCTACGATCGGACAGGTCGGAAACCTCGATTTCATGAACATCAAATACGGCAAGGCCGGACGCAAGCGCTATCTCGGCATCCGTCCGCATGTCCGCGGCATGGCGATGAACCCTATCGACCATCCCAACGGTGGTGGTGAAGGACGTTCGAAATCAGGCGGTGGCAGACAGCACCCGATGTCGCCCTGGGGCAAGCTTGCAAAAGGCAAGAAGACACGCAAGAAGAGAAGAACTTCCAATAGATTCATAATTGAACGGAGGAAAAAATAATGGGTAGGTCCATCAAAAAAGGTCCCTTCGCGGACGCACACCTCCTCGAAAAGGTGGAGAAGATGAACAAGAGCGGAATGAAGAGGCCTATCAAGACCTGGTCGCGCCGCTCCATGATAGCCCCCGATTTCGTCGGACATACTTTCAATGTCCACAACGGCAAGACTTTCATTAACGTGTTCGTGACTGAAAACATGGTCGGCCACCGTCTCGGTGAATTCGCAATGACCCGTACGTTCAAACAGCACGGTGTCATCAGCGGTAAGACAGCCGCCACCACCACGTAATTCAAAGACATATATCGACTTCAAAAGGGGCATCCTCCGGGATGCTCCTTTTTATTTTCTTTTAAGGCGAACTTGAGTTCGCCTTAAAAGAAAATACGCTTGTGTCTCCGCCTCTCTGTGGTAGATTACAATTCCATCGTTCTTAAATCGGCAATTGACAATCATAAATCGGAAATATCCTATGTCAGATAAAATCAAAGTCGGCGTGATTGGGGTCGGTGTACTTGGCAAGCACCACACTCGTCTTTATAAGCAGGACAAGCACGCGGAACTCGTCGGCATATACGACGCAAACAAGGAGACCGCAAAAGCCGTTTCCGAGGAATTCGGTGTCAAGGCCTTCCCGACAATAAAAGAGCTTTCCGCCAACTGCGACGGGCTCAGCATCTCCGTTCCCGCAGACTTGCATTATGAGATAGCCCTGGAACTTCTCAAGGACAAAAAACACCTCCTTATCGAAAAGCCCATTACCGCCAAGGTTGAACATGCCGAGGAGCTGGTCCAGCTCGCGGAGAATAACAATGTCGTGCTCAGCGTCGGACATGTCGAAAGATTCAATCCTGTCATGAGTTTCCTTGAGAAACAGGCTGGAAAGACTCGTTTCATCGAAGCCCACAGGCTTGCCCCCTACCCACCCCCGCGCCCCGGCATGCACAGGCGCGGCACGGAAGTAGGAGTTGTCCTTGATCTGATGATCCATGACCTCGATATCATCCTGCACATGGTTGACAGCGAAGTCGAGCGCGTTGACGCAGTAGGGATCCCTGTACTCAGCAAAGGTGAGGATATTGCAAACGCCAGAATCAAGTTCAAGAACGGTTGCGTGGCGAATGTCACAGCAAGCCGTGTCAGTCCGGAGCCCATGCGAAAATTCCGCGTTTTCCTGACAGACTCATACATTTCCCTGGATTATGCCGATCGATCAGGCGTCATGTATACAAGAGGCCTGCTTGGAATTAAGAAGATAGCAGTACCGGTCAATGACCATAACGCCCTTGAGAAGGAGCTTGAAGATTTTGTTAATTGCGTCCAGGCTGCAATCAAGACTGGCAAGGCCCCTTCCCCAAAGGTTTCTGGCAGGCACGGACTCGAGGCCCTGAAGCTTGCAGTGCTCATAACCGACACGTTGCACGCCTATAACAAGCATTACAAGGTATTCGAGAAATAAAATTTTCGGACGAAAATTTTATAACATGAAAACAAATGCAAAAGCAAAGATAAACCTGTTCCTGCGCGTAATCCGCAAACGTGCAGACGGATACCATGAGATCGAGACAATCTTTCTTCCGCTTAAAGAACCTTGTGATACAATCACTCTGACTGATTCCAAGGATGGCAAACTTACAGTAACGTGTACTGTCCCTGCCCTTTCAGGTCCGGATAATCTCTGCCACAAGGCTGCGGAAGCTTTTGCGAAATTCGCAAAAATCAGGCCATCCTGGAAGATTCATGTGACAAAAAGGATCCCTGTGGCTGCCGGGCTCGGTGGTGGAAGCAGCGATGCGGTGGGAGTCCTGCGCCTTTTACAGCAAAAGTACCCCCATAAAATCTCCGAAGCGGATATTTTATATCTGGCGTCAAAGATCGGGGCCGATGTTCCGTTCTTCCTCAATCCGGTGCCTTCAATTGCTAAAGGAATTGGTGGAAAACTGGAGCCGCTTCCGATAAAATGCGAAATTCCTATCGTCGTTGTCTTTCCAAGGTTCCCTGTCAGCGCAAAATGGGCGTATCAGAACAGGATGAAATCCGACAGCAGAGTTTCGCTGGACAAAGTTCTTTCTGCGCTCGAGAGAAATGATCTAAGGAAGCTTGCTTCCCTCCGGAACGACCTTTCTCCGGCGTTATGGAAAAAGTTTCCTTTCTTAAGTATTTTAAAGGATGAAATGATAAAGGCCGGGGCACTCGGCGTTGAAGTTTCCGGCAGCGGTTCATCGTTGTTCACAATTGCGAAATCCGCAAAATCCGCGAAGAGGATTGTCAAGGCTATGAACAAACGCTTCGGAAACAGTGTTGAATGCTTTTAGTATCCATTAACATGAAACATGCCTTACGGCATTAACTACGAACATAGAATTTGTTTGTAGTTAAGCCCGTAAGGGCTGTTCTTTGTTTTAAATTTAAGGAATAAAGATTTATGAGAAACGGAATAACCGCAGGCGGAAACTGGATAATCGACCTGATTAAGTTTGTTGATAGCTATCCTGAGGAAGGAAACCTGTCCAGCATCCTGAAGACGGAAGCTCCGGCAAACGGTGGATGCCCTTACAGCGTCCTTCTTGATCTTGCAAAACTCGGGACTGACATGCCCTTGCAGGCGGTTGGAGCCATCGGCGATGATGAACATGGAGATTTCATCCTGAAAGACTGCAAAAAACATAATATCAGCACGGAACTCCTCAGGAAACGTCCCGGACAGCCCACTTCATATACAGATGTCATCACAGTAAAATCCAATGGACATCGCACGTTCTTCCACGCAAGAGGCGCGAACGCCACATTGGATATCGACGATTTTGTGATTGACAAGATAAGTGGGAAAGTATGCCTGGTCGGTTATTTGCTGCTCCTCGACAAGCTCGATGAGTCCGATAAGAAATTCGGGACGCGTGCCGCAAGGCTTCTATCGATGATGAAGGAGGCGGGAATTGAGACTGCTATCGACGTCGTAAGTGAGAACAGCGAGAGATTCAACAGGATCGTCACACCTTCGCTCAAGTTCACCGATTATCTCATATTCAACGAGATCGAGGCCGGGAAAGTGCTCGAGAAACGGATCAGGCAGAAAGATGGGAGCATCGACTTTAAGGATGCCACTGATGCCGCTGACGCTCTCCTTAAAATGGGTGTCGGTAAAATGGTTGTCATTCATTTTCCTGAAGGCGCTGTGGCAACGGTCAAGGAGAAGAACAAGATCGTCCGTGAATCACTAAAATCCTTAAGACTGCCTGAAGGATATATCAAAGGGACAGTTGGTGCCGGTGACGCCTTCTGCGCAGGCTGCCTCTACATGCTGTACAAGGGCAAAAACATCAAGGACATCCTGGAATTCGGAAGCGGAGTAGCGGCAGCTTCCCTGAGCCACCCTGGCGCATCCCAGGGAATCAAGTCAATTGACCAGGTGAAGGAACTGATAAATAAATTTTCATGAGACGAAAATTTATAACCGGAAAAAATTTATGAAAAGATCTGAATTGAACAATTATCTGCGTGAAGCCAAGGATTTCTTCAAAAAGCACAAGTTCGAGCTGCCTCCATGGGCCTTCTGGTCTCCTGAGCAATGGAAGAAAAAAGGCAAGGAATGCGATGAGATCAGAAAGAACAAACTGGGCTGGGATATCACCGATTTCGGAGGTGGCGACTTCAAGAAGCTCGGACTCCTCCTGTTCACAATACGGAACGGCAGTTACGGTGAAAAGAGTGGCAAGCCATACGCAGAGAAGATAATGATCGCCAGAGTGAACCAGATCACCCCGACACATTTCCACTGGAACAAGATGGAGGACATAATCAACCGCGGCGGTGGGGATCTCGTCATGAGGCTCTGGAAGGCGGATAAGAAGGAAGGTCTTTCCAAGGAAACTTTCACTGTGCAAGTCGACGGGGTGACACGGAAACTCAAGTCAGGCAGCCTCCTGAGGCTGAAAACAGGAGAGAGCATAACCCTCGAACCGTACATCTACCATCGTTTTTGGGCGGAGAAATCAATGTGCCTTATAGGAGAAGTGTCAATGGTCAATGACGACGCCAACGACAACCGGTTCTATGACAAGATCGGGCGCTTCCCGGAAATCGAGGAGGACGAGAAGCCGCTGCATCTTTTGTGTAATGAGTATCCTAAGTAAGGCGGGCTTTCCAGCCCGTCAAGTAGTAAGGCGGGCTTTCCAGCCCGTCAAGTAGTAAGGCGGGCTTTCCAGCCCGTCAAGTAATTTTATAAAAGGAACAGGCTAAAAGCCTGTCTTACTAAAGATGTCAACATTTCTTGGAATAGGACTGGGCCCGATACAGACAGGAATATTCCTTCTCGGGGCTTCAAAAGGCGGCTTCGACAGGATTGTCGTCGCCGATGTTGATAAATCCCTTCTGACGGCACTTCGTGCCGACAAGGGATTTATAACTATAAATATTGCCACAAAGGACAGAATTATTTTGGAGAAGATCCCGAATGTCGAGATATTCGATCCTACAGATCTGTCTGATTTGGAAAAACTGATTGGAATAGCAGCCGAGGCTGATGAGATCGCCACCGCTCTTCCCGGAGTCAAATTCTTTGCGAACATCGCATCTTGGTTGAAGAAGGGCTTTGAAAAGGATCCTGACCGCAGGAGAATCATCTATACCGCTGAAAACCATAATCATGCCGCCGAACTCCTGCAAAAAGCCGTTGGAGGGAATTTTCCAAACACCTATTATTTGAATACAGTAGTCGGCAAGATGAGCGGGATCATTCCTGCATCCGAATGTATAAAGAGAAATCTCGTTCCTCTGACACCTTCTGCCGACCGCGGGCATCTCGTCGAAGAATTCAACAAAATCCTGATAAGTAGCTGTCCCGGAATTAATGACAGGAAAACACAAGGGCTTATCGTCAAGAAGGATCTTCTCCCCTTCGAGGAAGCCAAACTATATGGGCATAACGCCATCCACATGCTTCTCGGGCTCCACGCCTCAGAAAACAAGATCGCCTTCATGCATGAGCTTGCCAGTCATCCGGATTTAATCGAATTGGGAAGACGAGTCTTCATAGATGAATCAGGACTTGCCCTGTGCAAAAAATGGAAAGGCGCCGATGAACTTTTCACTGAAAAAGGCTACAAAGAATATGCGGAAGATCTTCTTGTCAGGATGGTCAATCCGTTCCTGACAGACTCCGTTGACCGCGTCTGCCGTGACCTTGAACGGAAGCTTGGCTGGGACGACAGGATAATCGGTACGATGCGAGTCGTCATATCCCAAGGCTTTAAACCAGTCGAACTTTCCCGCGGCGCCTCAATCGCCACTAAAAAACTATTCGGCTCCAAGGCCTGCGAATTCCGCAAAGGCTTCGAAAAACTCTGGCCAGCACCATGGACGAAGGAGCATGAAGATATTTTCGACAGGATCCTTTCCTCAAAATAAATCAAGAATTAGACAGGATAACAGGATTTACACGATAAGATTTATCTATTCAATATCTATTCATTTACTATTCACCGCAACCGTCAACACCATATGCATTTCATTGGATTACAAGGCATTACATTCGCCATTTCACTAATTTAACCTATTCAATATCTATTCATTAAACCGCATGAATACACAACTGAAGTTGTGAACTCCTACAATCTTGAATACTATCCCCTTCGGTTAGTCTGTGCAAGTCTGTGGCTATAGGAGGTATTTCGCGGCCTGTTCGACGTCCTTGTCGCCCCTGCCGCTGATGTTGATTACGACTAACTGGTTCTTCCTCATCTTCGGGACGATCTTAAGGGCGCCCGCGACCGCATGTGCGCTTTCCAGGGCGGGGATGATCCCTTCCTGTTCTGAGAGGAGCTTGAATGCGGCAAGGGCCTCCTTGTCGCTGACCTTCGTGTATTGAACACGGCCGGAATCCTTGAGATAGGAATGTTCAGGTCCGACGGCAGCATAGTCGAGTCCGGCTGAAACCGAATGCGTCAGGGCAATCTGTCCGTTCTTGTCCTGAAGCACATAACTGCGGGTTCCCTGCAGTATTCCAAGTCTTCCGCCTGCGAATCTCGCAGCATGCTCGCCGATGCGGCTTCCCCTGCCCCCTGCCTCGACACCAAGCATCTTCACCCGCTTGTCTGCGAGGAAAGGATGGAAGAGGCCGATGGAATTGCTACCTCCGCCGACGCAGGCGATAAGTAGATCAGGAAGTCTTTTTTCCTTCTTCAGGATCTGTTCCCTGGCCTCGCGGCCGATACAGCTCTGGAAATCACGGACTATTTTCGGGAACGGATGAGGGCCAAGAGCGGAACCAAGTATGTAATGGCTGTCACGGCTTGAAGACACCCAGTCACGGATCGCGGCGCTGACAGCCTCCTTCAAGGTCTTCTGTCCGGCATAGACCGGACGGACTTCTGTGCCGAGGAGCTGCATCCTTATTACGTTCAATGCCTGACGTTTCATATCGACTTCGCCCATGTAGACGACGCATTCGAGCCCGAACCTGGCGGCGGCTGTCGCCGTGGCGACTCCGTGCTGTCCAGCACCGGTCTCGGCAATGACGCGTTTCTTGCCCATGCGGACGGCAAGCAGGGCCTGTCCGAGGGAATTATTGATCTTGTGGGCGCCAGTATGACAGAGGTCCTCCCTTTTCAGATATACTTTTGCCCCGCCAAAATATCTGGTGAGACGTTCGGCGAAATAAAGGGGCGTAGGCCTGCCGACATAATCCTTCATGAGCCCATTGAAAGTCCTAATAAATTTAGGATCCTGCCTGCTTTCCTCATAGACCTTGTCGAGTTCTTTTAGCGCAGGAATAAGCGTTTCCGGCACGAACATTCCGCCATACTGGCCAAAATGACCGAGGGAGTCAGGCATTTTATATTTTTTGAAATTCATCATTTCCATGTCAAATTTAAAAGTTGCCGTGTTAGATTAAGAAATATACAATATCACTTGTTCAATTGCGAATTTCATGGACCTGTCAAGATGACATTTATGGAACCATCAGAGCAGCAGAAACCAGAAGAATCACTGGACTATTTCGGGATAAAACCCGGAACTGCCATGATCATCATCTTGCTCGTAGCAGTCTTCTTCCGGATGTTCAACATATCGGAGACAAGCCTATGGACGGATGAGCTCGCGACCTATTGGGCATCAACCGCGCCCACGGTGCAAGAGACCATAGACAGGGTGGCCGAGACACAGGGGCAGTCGCCTCTCTATTATCTTCTTGAAAGGGGTATTCTGGACTATTTACCCAATAACGAATTTTCCGTGCGGCTTCTCTCCCTCATCGCTTCCATCATATCAGTATATCTTATGTTCCTTCTTGGACGACTTATCTTCGACATAGACGCGAAGGCGCTTTTTGCGAGCCTGATATTCGCGATCCATGAAACCATGGTCTATTATGCGCAGGAGGCCCGTCCATACTCACTCGGGATCATGTTCGTGCTTCTTTCCCAGATATTCTTCCTGTATATGTTCAGGAGGAAATCGATATTCGACTTCATCTTCTATATCTTATTTTCAATACTGACCTTCTATTCCCACTACGTCTTCGCATCGGTACTTCTGGCACAGAACATTTATTACGTCTATATCATTGTCCTGAAAAAAAGCCCGATCCATCCTTCCCCTCAGAAATGGATCTTGTCCCAGATACTTATAGCAATAACAATCCCAGTGCTTCTTTTCCAGCTTTCCGGAATGTTTGACAACCGTGTAGCCTGGGACTGGCTCAGGCAGATGAACATATTCCAGGCCCTCAAGCTTCTAATATCCATTTTCAACCTGAAAGTACTTTTGCTGCTTGCGGGATGTTTCATTTTATTCTTTACCTCTGAAAAAATTGACTTCAAAGCCCGGCTCATGGAACATTCATCACGGTATTTCCTGCTTTTCTCCTGGCTGGTTGTCCATTTCATATTCATATTCTGCGTTTCAAAATTCCTTGGCATTTCGCTTTTCGATCCAAGGTACTTTGTAATGTGCCTGATACCGTTCTTCTTCATCATGTCAGGACTTGTCCATATATTCAAGTCCGACATCCTCAGAGTCGCCTTTCCAGGGGTATATATCGTCCTCTACCTCGGATTCATCTCCATTCCGAACTACATGACATACGGACATTTTTCATACAGGATCACCCACAACTGGCGCGGCTCCGTATCATTTGTAAATAAAAACTACAAGCCCGGCGATGTCATCCTGCTCCGTTCCGGATTCGTAAATGAAAACTGGATCCCGTCTACGGAAAACAAGATCGTGCAGGATTATGTGAAAGCCCCTTTCAGAAGCTTCTACTGGAAGAAAAGGAAGGGCCTTCCACGCCCGACCATCTACAACCTTACCTACACCTGGGAAAAGGATTTCTATCCGTATTATGATATGATCTTCGACAAGGCCAAAGGATATGACCGTATCTGGATAATGGGGGTCAACACTCCCAATACAAACTATCCTGTATCAAACATCAGCACATTGTTTGAAAAGGAATTTGAATTTGTAAAAATTTACGAGGCAAATTATTCCGGCGTCTACGTCTGCCTGATGTCATCGAATCCATATAAAAACGAACCGCTGTCGTTCTGAACGAATAAATTCCAAGTTCCAATACTCAACAAAACAATTGGGGATTGTTGTCTTCGATGTTGAATTTAACGCTGAAAGCGTATAGTGATAAAGCCTATGGTTTCAACCATAGGTTTTATAATCGAGTTGATTTCGTCCTGAAGGGACGGAGTAAGAATAGACAGGCCGCAAAAACATGAAAATAATTATACGATGATACTCCGTCTCTTCAAGACGGTTGGGTTGTGTATGATTTACCTGTGGTTGAAACCACAGGCTGTAATACTCCATCCCTTTGGGATGAAGAGAAAGACAGACTATTCTCAAATCGAAGTCAGGACTTGACTGAAAATTCATACCAATCCATAAGGTTGCAAACATGCCAGAAACTAACAAATACGGGCTTATAATTGCCGGCGGCGGACCGTCCGGACTCATGGCTGCCATTGGAGCCGCACAGAAAGGCTTGAAGATCCTTTTACTTGAGAAAATGGATTCCCCCGGCAGAAAACTCCTGTCCACCGGAGGCGGGCGCTGCAATATCACGAATATCCTTTCAAAGGAAAAGCTTGCGGAATCGTTCGGGCGCCATGGACGCTTCATAATTCCAGCACTCAATTCCCTTTCCCCGGAACATCTCAGGGATTTTTTCCGGAACCTGGGCGTTCCAACCGTATGCACCGACGGTTTCCATATATTCCCGGAATCACAGAAGGCGTTTGACGTACTTGAAGCGCTCCTGAAAAAAGCACGAGCGCTTGGAGTTGAAATACGGAGCTCTTCCAAAGTCCGGAGCCTGCTGATTGAAGGATCAGGCATTTCCGGGTTAGCGACAGATAACTGCGAATTTCGCAGCGACAAGGTCCTGCTTGCCACCGGCGGAAGAAGCTACCCGAATTTGGGTTCGGACGGAAGCGGCTATGCACTTGCGAAATCCGCAGGGCACAGGATAATCAACCCCGTACCGGCCCTCGTCGAACTCTACTGCGAGGAAAAATGGCCAGGGCAATGCGCTGGGATAACATTCAAGGACATTGAGCTGAAACTGACAAAGAAGGATGTTTCGGCAGGTGAATTCCTTTTCACGCATTCCGGCATATCCGGACCGGCGACGATGAATATTTCCGGAAAAGCCTCAGCTCAGCTGGCACAGGGGGAGAAGGTCACCTTGCTTATGAATTATTTTCCTGACAGGAATATGAACTCCTGGCTGGCTGAATTTGAAAAATGGCATAAAGAAAGCGGAAAGAAACATGTCTTGAACATGCTGTCAGATCATCTGCCAAGAAAACTTTCGGCGATACTCTGTTCCATGGCCGGATGCCCAGAAGACCTCGAATCTGCGAATTTCGCAAAAGGGCAGAGGGAAAAGCTTGCCCGGCTCCTGGCTGAATGTCCTTTGACAATTACTGGAACAGCAGGCTTTGACAGGGCAATGGTCACAAAAGGAGGAGTATCACTGAAAGAAGTGAATCCTGATACGCTTGAAAGCAAAATCGTCAAAGGCCTTTATTTCGCCGGGGAAATCCTGGATCTTGACGGCCCCTGCGGCGGCTATAATCTTCAATGGGCGTTCTCTAGCGGGCATCTGGCAGGGAAGGCGATAGCAGCTAAACCGTAGCTGGGAATTTGTCGGGCTTCCGCCTTCGCTAGGAAGCTACGGCGGACACAGAAAGCCCAATATACTTCTTACTTTCCTGAGAGCAGCTTCTTTGCCTGGATGGCAATTTCCGGATCGGGATTTCCCTTGGCTTTCTCCAGCAGTTCAGAAGCCTTGTCACCTAAAGCCTTGAGTTTTTCATAAGCTGTCTTCCGTTTGCCGGGATCGGCCGCCCCGAGCTCAGCTATAAGGCTTTCAATCTCTTTTCTCTCGTCATCTGAAATCGCGACCTTTACTGAAGGTTTTTCCAGAGTTGCTGACATTTCAAACTCTTTAAGCTCAGAACGGCTTTTTTTGCCTGCAAAAACCCATTTTCCCCCGGCTTTCTCCATCATCAGACTGGGCTGGGGGGCGGTCCCTTCAGCAAAAACAAGAAGCGCCTTTGTCTTTTCCTTGTTATATTTGACACCTGAGACCTTGGCGGAATCAATCTTAGCCCCTTCGGCCCAGAACTTCTCTGACCGGTGTTCATCTGCTATTTCTATTTCGGCTTCCGCTCCCATTTTCTCGCATACGCATTTCATCAATGCATTCTTGTCACGCTTCTTGAACGCGTTACGCAGCGATTCCCAGGCGGCTTCGGGCGTATCGCGGTTGACCAGGTCCCATTCCTTGCCGGTGAGTTCTTTGAAATCTGCTGCGGCAAGGACTGACAGTTCACCTTCGGGCGCCGTCTCGAGCAGGAGCTTGATGTCCGCGATGGATTCGTCATTCTTCTTGAGCTGCACGAAGCATTTGGAACGCCAGTACAGGGACGGTCCGTATAATGGATTCGGTTTAACCTTCTCATCAATCACTTTCGTAAACGCCGTGACGGCCTTGTCGTAGTTCTTTTTCTGGTATTCAGCAATTCCATCGCTGAACCATTGGCTGATGGAAAGAAATATTGCGAGTGTCAACGATGCGATATTTGCTATTGATTCCATTCCCAAATCCTCCTTTATCCTAATATTAACAGGTTATTTCCCCATACTACTTGTCCGTGGATAACTTCATGGCGTTGCCGTATTTCCCCTGTATCCTCTCATACGAGCCAGTGATAATGCCTTTGGCCTTGCCTTCCGGTGTCGTATAAGCCCTGGTCTTGTCGGCAAGCTGGAGCTTGTCGAAGTTATCCATGAGCGTAGTATCCTTGTCGATTTTAGGCCCGACGCTGAAGCTCCCAGCAATTTCTTCTGAAGTCCTTGCTTTTGATGAGAACCTGATTGCATCGACAAGCGCCTTTGAGTTATAGTTCACATCGCCAATCCTGATCAAGAATGAAGCAGTCGACGGGAGATCCGATTTTAGAAAATTATCCATCTTCGAGTATTCCTTGCCGTCTGCATAAAAAACCATCTGCAGATTTCTCTTGTCCGGAGCTGTATCGTCGACATACTTCCATGTCATCGCGAAATAATGCCAGTCATTGGAATTCCACTTCAGCTTCTCCTGGGCAAGGGCAACAGGATTTTTCAGGAAATTGGCGGAAATCCTGATGCTTCCACCGGTCCTGACATTCTCGCAGACGACCTTGAGGCCGTCGGATCCGCTTCCTCCGACAAACAGCAGGAAGCACTGTATCTCCTGCCCGGCCGGCTTGGCCGACATGTCAAAGAGGGGCTTGAACCATACTTCATATGTTCCTTCGTTGAAGTCCACGATTTTGTCGGCGGAATATTCTATCTTGCCTCTTTTGCCTGGATCTGCTTTTCCGGCAGGGGCCTGGGCCTGTGACGGAGATGTAAATGCAAGGGCAATCAGTAAAACGACGGCAATGGCGAAGTATTTGTTCATCCTGGGCTCCTTTAATTAGTAATAAACTGAATTTAATCTAAAAGCTGATTTTTTAAAATCATATCTGGCATATTTCCATGAAGAACCTATTTTACCTGAATACTTGTTAAATATTTCACAAATAAAGAATCTCCTGACGGCCATCCTGTCCCCGCCGCAAGCAACGGGGTATTACGGACGCCCTCGCTCGCCTCACGGCGCGCCGGAGATTCTTTATAACAAAAGAAAATCAACGCCGACCCAAGGGTCGGGGAATTTGACCCAACTAAGATCAAATCAATGACAAATAAATTTCTATTGAGCGGCAATGAGGCTGTTGCAGAAGCCTCCCTGGACGCAGGGGTCTCTCTCGGAACCGGATATCCCGGAACACCTTCGACGGAGATACTCGAGCATTTCGCGGAGATCGGTGGAAAAGCGCAGTGGTCACCGAATGAAAAAGTCGCGCTTGAAGTCGGAGTAGGCGCCGCATACGGAAAAGCACGCGCCATCGTCACGATGAAGCATGTCGGCCTCAACGTCGCCGCAGACCCCTTCTTCACCGCCGCCTATACCGGAGTCGACGGCGGACTTGTCATTGTATCGGCGGATGATCCGGGAATGTCCTCGAGCCAGAACGAGCAGGACAACCGCCATCTCGCTGAAGCGGCTGAAATTCCAATGCTTGAACCTTCGGATTCCCAGGAGGCCTACGATTTCACTGTAAAAGGATTTGAGCTTTCGGAAAAATGGAAGATCCCGGTGCTCCTAAGGATGACCACAAGGATCTGTCATTCAAAGACAATAGTTGAAAAGAAAATCAGACCTTCCAAAGGATATTCCAATCTCAAGTTCGTCAAGGATCTCCGCGGAAAAGTCATGATCCCCTCCAACGCGCGCCCTGCCCATCTGCGCCTCCGTGAAAAAATTGCGGAACTCGCAGAATTCAACGAAGAGTCATTTTTCAACAAGGTTGAAAAAGGACTGATTGATACAGGGATAATAACATCGGGAATATCCTACCAGTATGCAAAAGAGGCGGAACCGGATGCCGGCATCCTGAAACTTGGAATGACATATCCCCTGCCCTTCGACAAAATCCGTTCTTTCGCTGGCAAATACAAGAGATGCATTGTGATTGAAGAAGGCGATCCATACCTCTTTAAATCCATCATGGCGGCTGGTATAGAAGTCGAAGGCAAACATGATATTTTCAGGCTAGGCGAACTCAACTTGAAACGGGTCAGGAAAATCCTCGCAGGCGAGAACACATCCGAAGAAATCCCCCCGTGCGGGAAAGCACCACAGCTATGTCCGGGCTGCCCGCATAAGACAGTCTATGAAGCCCTGAAAAAACTCGGATGTACGGTCCCCGGGGACATCGGCTGCTATTCGCTCGGGACTCTTCCTCCATACGAGGCGATGGACACCCTCCTATGCATGGGCGCGGGAATCACCGTCGGGCTCGGGCTCCGGCATATCCTTCCGGAAGAAAAGGCGATGAAGGTCGTCAGCGTCATCGGCGACAGCACATTCATCCACAGCGGAATCACCGGCCTGGTCGACATGGTCTACAACCGGCCTCCGACAGGTCATGTTGTGATAATCCTCGACAACAATACTACAGCCATGACCGGACTCCAGGAGCACCCCGGGAGCGGAAGGGACATAATGCACAATCCATCGCATCAGGTGAAGATAGAGGATATATCAAGGGCGATCGGGATTGAGAACGTGGATGTGGTCGACATGCTGAAAAATCCGGAAGAAATTGAGAAGATCATCACAAAGCGGCTTTCTGAAAAAAAGACTTCAGTGATTATCGCAAGACGTCCATGTGTCTTATCGGTAAAATTAAAGGCTAAAATATGAATGATACTATCAACATAGTCATTGCCGGAATCGGCGGACAGGGCGTGATAAAGGCTTCGGACATCCTTTCCGAAGCAGCATTCACAGCCGGATATGACGTCAAAAAAAGCGAAATACACGGGATGAGCCAGCGCGGCGGTTCAGTGACAAGCGATGTCAGGTTCGCTAAAAAAGTATTCAGCCCGACGGTTCCTCCCGGCGAGGCCGACTTTCTTGTCGTCCTTGCGGATGATCAGGTCGAAATAAACTGTCATCTCCTGAAGAAAGGCGGGAAATTGATAACATCAAAAGACATTGACCTTTCGAAGATTCCGAATCCAAAGACGTTGAACACCGCGCTTCTAGGCGCTTTGAGCTCATTCATCGGCATACCTTTGAAAAACTGGGAGGAAGCAATAAGGAAACTTCTTCCTCCAAAATCCACGGATATGAACATTGAAGCTTTCAATATGGGAAGGAAACAATAAATGCAGACTGTCAACAAGCAGAAAGCTGAAGTCAATCCTGCCAGCGCCGCAGATTTCCTTCCTGAAGACAAACTTCGCGAGCTTCAGCTTGACCGTCTGGAAAAGATCGTATTGAGATCCTATGAACGCACCGTCCTTTACAAGAAAAGGATGAACGGGAAGGGAATCCATCCTGGAGACCTGAAATCGCTTGATGACATCAGGCATCTGCCGTTCACTGTTAAAAATGATCTGCGTGACACATATCCCTTCGGCCTTTTTGCGAGTCCCATGTCTGAAATCGTCCGTCTCCACGCTTCAAGCGGAACGACAGGTAAACCGATCGTTGTCGCATACACCCAGGAGGATCTGGATGTATGGACTGATTCGATGGTGAGGACATTCGCTGCATGCGGGCTGCATTCCGGGGACATCATCCAGAACGCATACGGGTACGGGCTTTTCACCGGCGGGCTCGGTGCTCATTACGGTGCGGAAAAACTTGGTGCGACTGTCATTCCGATATCAGGCGGAAACACTGACCGCCAGCTGATGATAATGCAGGATTTCGGCACCACGGCATTCTGTTCCACGCCGAGTTATTTCACCTTCATGATCGAACGGGCCGCTGAAATGAAGATAGACATCAGAAAGCTTCATCTCAGGACCGGTATATTCGGCGCAGAACCATGGACGGAGGAAATGCGCAACCACATTGAGAAAGCTTCTGGAATAAAGGCATATGACATCTATGGCCTTTCAGAAATAACCGGCCCTGGAGTTGGCAGCGAGTGTGAAAAACAGGACGGCCTCCACATCTTCGAGGATTACTTCTATCCGGAGATAATAGATCCTGTGACTGAAAAAGCACTGCCTGACGGCACGGAAGGTGAACTGGTGCTGACGACCCTCTGTAAGCAGGCTATGCCGATGATACGCTACAGGACCCGTGACATCACAATGATCATGCCAGGCAAATGCAAGTGCGGACGGAACATCAGGAGGATCAGGAAGATCAACAGGAGGAGCGACGACATGCTGATCATCCGCGGAGTCAACATATTCCCCTCGCAGATCGAATCCGCGATCCTCGCAGTCGAGGGGATCCTGCCACATTATCAGATAGTCCTGACGAAGGAGAAGGGGCTGGATAACATAGAGGTCCAGGTTGAGATCACTGAAAAAGTATTCAGCGACAAGGTTGGTGCGATGGAGGAGCTCCAGTCCAAACTTGTCCAGGCGCTTGAAAATGTCACCAGCATCCGGATCGGAGTGCGCCTTGTTGCGCACCAGACAATCAAGCGGAGCGAAGGCAAGGCGAAAAGAGTCATCGACCTGAGAAACAAAAACTGAAAAACGGAGTCTCCCCATGAAAATCAAACAGCTTTCCCTTTTCATTGAAAACCGTACAGGAGCACTTTCAGAACCGTGCAGGATACTTTCGGAAGCTGGCATAAACATTGTGACACTATGCCTTGCCGATACGCAGAATTTCGGGATCATGCGGCTGATCGTGAAGGAATGGCAGAAGGCGGAAAAACTTCTGAGCGCCAGGGACTATGCCGTGAAAACCACCGATGTTGTCGCAATAGAGATTGATGACCGTCCGGGAGGGCTTGCAAAAATCCTGATGATACTTGAGAAATCAGGCTTGAACGTGGAATACATGTACGCCTTCACTTCGGGAAAGAACGGCAGGGCGGTGCTTGTCTTCCGATTTGAAAAACCGGACGAGGCGATAAAAATCCTTTCAGCGAAGGGCATCAATGTCCTTGGAGAAGCACATATTTTTGAAAAATAGCTTCTTTCCCCAACCGTTAAAAATGCCAGATGCAGCCCAAAAGAGATATTCTCAATAAAAGTAGTTGGGCTTGAGCCCGACAATTCTATAATCTGAACAGGCGGGTTAAAACCCACCCTACTTATATGGAGAAGACTTTCGGCTTACTTCATCCCAGGCAAAAACTGCGGAATTCGCAGTTCTGGCATTTTGAATCTGAATCCGGTCTCAGATCCTGTGGGGAATTATTCTCAAATTCTATCATGTCGAGGGCGCTTTCCCTTATGATGTCCGCAAGTTCCCCAGTATTCCTGTAGGAATAGGCGCAAAGGCCGTCCGGATATGCCTCCCCTGTAAAAACGCTCCTTGCATTGATCTTCTCCTCTGGAACTGAGAATTTCCGGCAGGCATAAATGACATTCAGCCCTGTAACAGAGTGCCAGTCGTCGTTCCCTATGTCCTTTCCGCAGAAAAAATTTACCAGGTTCAATCCTTTCTCATCAGTAAAAACAAAATCCGGTGAAATCCATATCTTCAGATCTTCAAGAAAAAAGGAAACAGGATTCTTCAAGTCCATGAAATTGGAATATGGAAGCCTGGCGATTTCTTCAAACACGTTGTTACGGCTGAAAGAGGCAATATCCTTGAAGACCTTGTCCACGGCATGATCAAAGATTCCATCAAGATTTTCTTTTCCGTAGAATATTTCAGAAAGGTTGAGTTTCTTAGGATCAGTCTTCCACTCGAAAGCGGCAAGGGAGTGCCAGTCGTCCTTAAGTTTCCGAACGGCAGCCCTCTTCAAGTTCACAGTATTGAAATCAATATTGCGGACATGCGATTCATTGAAAACTCTCCTGACGGTGTCGCGGAAGACCTGGTATGTCCATGTATCAAAGGTGCGGAGGTTCTTGAGTGCATATACGATGCGCGTGTTTTCATCTGAAAACCTGTCCCAGCCCTGCCAGGCGGCCGTATATCTCAGATGGTAGGCCTTTTTGCAGGACTCAAAACACCTGTATCTGGACCAGGACCAGGAAAATTCCCTTTTCAGTTCCATGGAAATCAGAATCCTGAAGGGAGGAGATATACTTTGCCGGGTTCTACGAGATTTGTCCAGCTCTTCATGCCAGGCATCTCGACTCTGACCTTGTTTTCCGGACCTTTCGCCCCCATGAATATATCCGCCAGGGTAAACACCCTCTTGTAAGTGACTACCTTGAAGTCTCCTTCCAGCCCGGCCAGTTCATTAGCCTTGGAAACGGCATCCTCGAAGAATCCGAGTTCATCAACAAGTCCAAGTTCCTTGGCTTTCATGCCGGAGAAGATCCTGCCGTCGCCGATCTCAGTGGTCTTTATCTTTTCAACAGTGATATTCTTCGCCTTGCGTCCTTCAGCGACAATATTGGCAAACTCATTGTAGATTTCCATGATCAAATCCTGCGCGAGCTGTTTTTCAGCATCGGTCCTTTCTCGGGCTCCGCTGAGCATATCCTTCATTACGCCGGACTTGTAGACTTCTGACTGGACCCCTATCTTGTTGAACAGCTTCTGGTAGTTCATTGTTTCTATGATGACTCCGATGCTTCCCGTGGTCGTAAGCCTGTGGGCTATGATATAGTCGGAGGCGACGGCTATGTAATAACCTCCGCTCGCCGCCATGGATTCCATGTATGAAACGACCTTTATCTCATTATCCCTCAGCTGCATGACCTTGTGATGGATCATGTCGGCGGCCGTAACTTCCCCTCCTGGAGTATCAAGCCTGAGTATAACGGCCTTGACCCTGGAATCTTTCCTGGCCTGTTCAAGCTGTTCGCATATCTTTGTGGAATTTGCAATCTGGTAGAAAGTCTCATCGGCATTCAGGATGATACCCTTGACATCAATGATGACAATCTTTTTTGAAGCAAAATAATTACCTTCCACCATCTCCTCTACGAACTTATTCCTGACTGGTTCGAAAGACGTCATTTCCGGCACTCCGCTGAACAGTGAGCCGGCGATGTAGAATCCTATCGCGAATACGGCCGCAATGCTTCCTGCGACCAGGAGGAAAATTGAAAGGACTATTCCAAGGACAAGGCATCCCTTCCGGCTTTTTCCGGGTTCTGGCTGCTGTGATAATGGCGTATGCTGGAGGTTTTCATCCAACGTCTGCCCGATATTTGAATTTTCCGACATAGGAAATCTCCGTGTTTGATTAAACTGTTAAGGGAAACCTAATATAGTGCTCCATATGGCAATCACAAATGGAAACGGTTGACAGTCGTCGGTCGTCAGGAGCCAGTAGCTAGTAATCAGTGATCAGTTGTCAGTAATCAGTGTCTTGTCCTGAAATAAGTTGACACTTGCCAAAAGGAAAGGCAAGTAGTATGAAAGAGGTTTTCAGGTATAGTGAGTCATTTAAGAG
>Ga0154564_189_pt1 | contig 48043 bp, 35 predicted proteins | sample RifGroF2_FD_105707 | JGI IMG/M metagenome (GOLD analysis project Ga0154564, IMG submission 105707) | Lentisphaerae bacterium GWF2_49_21
TCGACGGTTCGGACATCCGAGATCTGACAAAGGCTGAAACGATATGCCAGCGGCAGATTCCGGAGATAATAAAGTTCCTGCAGGACTATGTTCCGGGCTATGAAAAATGCTACCTGATAGCCGCGGCCACAAATGTCGGCGTCAGGGAAACCCGTCATTTCAAGGGACTTTACACCATGAATGAAACCGACATTGTCGAGGCCAAGGTCTTCGACGACTGGATAGCCACGAGGAACTTCTTCAACTTTGACATACACAACATCGAAGGAGCCGGTCTCGATGCCAATGGAGCCCAACACAAGTTCAAGGCGCGCGGAGACTATACAATTCCATATCGTTGCTGTGTTCCGGAGAAGATCGACGGACTTCTGCTTTCCGGACGTAACATATCAGGAACACACAAGGCTCATTCCAATTTCAGGGTGATGTCCATCTGCCTGAACATAGGACATGGTACCGGGGTCGCCGCAGCACTTGCAGCAAAGAAAAATATCCAGCCGCGCAAGGTTGATGCCAGGGAAGTCCAGGAAATCCTCAAGAAACAGGGAATGCTGGTCTGAAAGCCACTATTCCTTATATTGATTCTAAACCGAGTCAGATTATTATACAGGTATCATGAATTCAAAATCTGGATCTTCAGTAAAGCTCTCGTTTGCTGGTGACATAATGTGCATAGGCAAACAGCTTGAAGCCTGTACTGTCGGGCGGGTCCATGATTTCACCTCATTGTTTGCGGACACAAAGGAGCTTTTTTCCTCCAGCGACTATGTTGTCGGGAATTTTGAAACACCGGTCGCAGGTGAATCGTCAGGTTACACCTCTGAACGTTACCGTTTCAACAATCCGGAGGCTTTTGCGGAAGCGGTGAGAGATGCCGGATTCGATCTTGTATCAACCGCCAACAACCACTGCATGGACCGTAATGCCGCAGGTCTCTTTGCTACGCTTGACACATTGGACCGTATAAATATTGATCATATAGGGACTTACAGGAGCCGTGAGGAACGGGATGGATGCTTCATGCGGGAAATAAACGGCGTAAAGGTTGGGTTCCTGGCATATACTTACGGTACAAACGCCTTTGCACACCACATGTATCTTGAAGACGGGCAGTTGTTTGCCGTAAATCTCTTCCAGCCTCAGGAATGCAGACCCGGCTCAATCCACCTTCTCGATCCCATTGATCGGATCGCCCAACAAGTCGATGAACTCTACCTTCCGGGAAATCCGGTATTTGAAAAGGAGATCAGGCCATATCATGATCAACTGAAAAGAGATGTTCAGGCCCTAAATAAAAATGGTGCTGATTTCATTGTTTTGATCATGCACAGCGGGGGTCAATACAATAAAATTCCCGACCCGTATACGCTCAAACTGGTCGACATGATAGTCGAAATGGGCGGTGTCGACGCCATAATAGGACATCATCCCCACATCATACTTCCTTGTATAATAAAAAAGAATATTCCGGTTGCATTTTCCATCGGCAATTTTATCGGGATGCCGAACACAGCTCCGGACTGGGCAGCCGACTATGTCGATTATTCTGTAGTAGCACACCTGCATCTTCGGATGAACAGACCTGGGAGCATGCTGGAAAAATTGACTTTTTCCATTACAAAATCGGTGCTCCGTCCCAATGGTGTCGCCACAGTGGTGCCCTTATGTGATTTGATCCGTGAAACCTCCGATCCGGTACTGAAGTCCAAGCTGCTTGAGGATAATTGCAGGATGGTTAACCTGTTCCGTGGTTCCTCCGGCAGCGAAGTCCCTTTCTGCGAGGAATATGAATTCCATCTTTATAAATCTCAAGACGCAGATCAGGAATGAAGGAAGAAAGCAATTACGCTGGCAACATAGAAGACAAGGCCGGTTACAAGAAAAAACATCTCTGCCTCATAAAGCTTTGTCTTGCGGTTCCGATAGGTGATTATTTCGGTCAATGTCTCCACTGGCGTCGGTGCGCGGAACTGCGTGGCCCAGCGGATGCCCAGGGTTCCGATGAGAGTGAGCACCATGGAGATGAGAACCAGAAGAATGCCAGCGGTCATGCTGAGACGGCTGAAGGCGCTGCTCTCGGCGATCTTCGGCCCGGAAAAACCGGTAATTGTGAGGGCTACGGTACCGAGTGTGAGAAGCAGCTGGCTGCGCCCCTGGATCACACCGAACTGCTGGGTCAGCAGGTCCAGGCACTTGGCCATGTTCCCTTCGTAGATGCGCAGCAGTTCCGCAGCCTCCTCAGTTGCGGAGAACTGTTTGCTGTCACTGGCTGATTCTAAATTTGAAGTCATGATGCCGTAAGATAGTCTGGAATAACTAGGGAATCAAGAGCCTTGGACCAGTCTGCTCAACTGATTTATTTGCATTGTTGCGCCTCAGCCTGGTCGGGTTACCCTTTATTTCACATCCGGGGGCCACAACTTCGTTGGACAATCGGCAAAGGTAGGTTTCCAGCCCGTCGTCCCCGGCAGGTAATAAACGGTTACTTGTCGTGCATTGTTAAACAAATGGAAACCAAAACTGGGGGCGTTGCCACGGAAATAGACTCCTATTAACTTATCGCATCCGTCAAATGCCTCAAGTTCAATTTTGGTAACGCTAGCTGGGATCGTAATACTGGTCAGGCCTTTGCAGTCCCTGAACGCAACGATCCCGATGCTTGTGACGCTGTTGCCTATTGTGACGCCGGTCAGGCTACTGCAGGATTCGAACGCAGATTCTCCGATGCTTGTGACGCTGGCCGGGATAGTGTAGCTGCCGGTTTTGCCACTCGGACATTGGATGAGAGTAGTCTGACTCTTGTTGAATAAAACCCCATCCAAACTGCTATAGGAGGAATTGGCCGCATCCACTGTTATCCCGGTCAGGCTGATACAGTGAGAGAACGCCTTGCCCCCTATGCTGGTGACGCTCTTGGGGATAGTGACACTGGTCAGGCCGGTGCAGGATGCGAACGCATAGTATCCGATATTGGTGACGCTGGCCGGTATATTGTAGCTGCCGGCCTTGCCACTCGGACATTGGATGAGCGTGGTCTGACTCTTGTTGAATAGAACCCCATCCAAACTGCTGCAGGAGGAATTGGCCGCATCCACTGTTATCGCAGTCAAACCAGCGCAGCAAGTGAAAGCAGGCTCCCTGATGTTGGTGCTGGCAGGGATAGCTATGTCGGTCAGCTTGGTGCAGTAATAGAAGGCATGTTTTTCGATGCTTGTGACACTGGCCGGAATAGTGTAGCTACCGGCTTTGCCTGGAGGATATTGGATGAGCGTGGTCTGACTCTTGTTGAATAAAACCCCATCTAAACTGCTATAGGAGGAATTGGACGCATCCACTGTTATCACGGTCAGCTTGGTGCAGTAATAGAACGTAGAGTCCCCGATACTGGTGACGCTCTTGGGGATAGTGACACTGGTTAGGTCGGTGCAGTAACGGAACGCATCGGCTCCGATGTTGGTGACGCTGTTGCCTATTGTGACACTGGTCAACTCGGTGCAGTGATAGAATGAATAGACCCCGATGCTAGTGACGCTGTCGGGGATCTTTACACTGGTCAGACCACAGTAATAGAATGCATTATCTCCGATGCTGGTGAGGCTGTTGGGGAGATTCACACTGGTCAGGCCGGTACAGAAAGCGAATGCCGTGTCTCCGATGCTGGTGACGCTGTCGGGAATAGTGATGTCGGTCAGCTTCTTGCGGCGAGAGAACGCAGAAGTGCCGATACTGGTGACCGGCTTACCATTGATCATTCCGGGAATGGTCACCGCACCGCCTGAACCGTTATAGTCATAGCCGGTAATGGTGATGGTGGCACCATTATCAGTATATGTAAAATCTCCATATTCTTCCGCTGTTGCTGATACCGCAATAAGAAACATGACCGATGTAAACAATCTAAGCAGGATTGAACGACTTATGATTTTCCGGACAGCTGATAGGAATTTTGATTTCATGATGCGTTTAAGATAGTCTGGAAATGGCAAGGAATCAATGTTTGAATGACATCTTCAAGTGGGAGCTTGTGAATCTTCTTTAATCAAGACAAACTGAAGTTTGTACTCCAACAGGATTTATTCACTGCCCAAAGGTTTCTGTATTTTTACAATCAGCCCAGCTCAGTGCTCTCTGTGGTCAGACAGATATCTTGCTCTTCTTCTTTTCGCCTTCGGCAAGTTCGGTCTTGTATTTTTTCAGGACCGGTTCGACGTATTCCTTTAGGAAATCATTGACCTGTTCCGGGGCACGGCCGACGAATTTCCTCGGATCCATCAGCTTGTCGATATTCTTTGCGATCTTCGCAAAAAGCGGATCCTTCCTGATCCGTTCCAGGAGGTCGTTGGCTTCGCCCATTTCCTTGACTCTTCTTCCGGCTTCCATTGAATGTGTACGGATCGCCTCGTGGAGCTCCTGTCGGTCCCCGCCGGCCTTCACTGCTGCCATCAGAATATTTTCAGTCGCCATGAATGGAAGTTCGCTTCTGACACGGTTTTCAATGACCTTCGGCCAGACCTGGATGCCTTCTGCGACATTCGCAAGGACAGAAAGTATGACATCAGTAGCGAGGAAAGCTTCCGCAAGTACTATTCTGCGGTTGGCTGAATCATCAAGCGTTCTTTCGAACCACTGGGACGCGTGTGTGTTCGCCGGATTTGCAGGCAGGGAAATCACATATCTTGCAAGAGAGCATATCCTTTCGCAGCGCATCGGGTTGCGCTTGTATGCCATTGCGCTCGAACCGACCTGTTTCGACTCGAACGGCTCCTCTATCTCCTTGAGGTTCGCAAGCAGGCGGATATCTCCGGCAAATTTGTATGCAGTCTGTGCGATTCCGGAAAGAGAGGACAGCACAAAATAATCGACTTTTCTTGTATAAGTCTGACCGCTTACGGCAACGGATTTTTCAAAACCCATCTCCTTTGTGACAAGTTCGTCGAGTCTCCTGACCTTGGCATGGTCACCGTTGAAAAGTTCGAGGAAACTCGCCTGTGTACCGGTCGTGCCTTTAACTCCCCTGAACGGAAGTTTCTCAAGCTCGTGCTCGAGACGTTCAAGATCAAAAAGCATGTCCTGGATATACAGGGTGAAACGCTTGCCAACAGTAGTCAGCTGAGCCGGCTGGTAATGCGTGTAACCGAGAGTCGGCATTTCCTTGTACTGGTCCGCGATTTTTGCGAACTTCGCAATTGCGACGAGAAGCGCGCGGCGGATGATCTTCAGTCCATCCCGCATCTGGATAAGTTCGGTGTTGTCGGTGACATAACAGCTTGTCGCGCCGAGATGGATTATGGGTTTCGCCTTCGGGCAGAGTTCTCCGAAGACATGGATATGGCTCATGACATCGTGGCGGAGCTCTTTTTCCTTCGCGGCGGCAAGTTCGAAATCTATGTCGTCAAGGTGGGCGGCCATCTGCTCCAACTGTTCGTCTGTTATGTCGAGACCGAGTTTTTTTTCATTTTTGGCGAGGACAAGCCAGAGGCGGCGCCAGGTGGAATGTTTTTTCTGGGCGGACCAGTTATAGCTCATTTCCCTGCTGGCATAGCGTGAAGTTAATGGATTTTCATAGATTTGGCAGTTCACATTTTCACCCATATAAATTTTTCTAAAAACAAGTGTTGCCTAAAAAAAACGATTTTCGGTTTAATTTTTCAATATTCCCTGTAAGTTATGCTCCAAGGAAAAATTTATTATTATGATTGACAGCGACACAAAACAAAATAGCCTTTACGGCGTGATAATCAAGGTTGAGAACATCGATGTATGCAGGTCTTTTTACAGGGATGTCCTTGAGCTTGGCGCGCCCGTGATCGACAGCAATTTCTGGATCGAATTCAAACTCCAGGACAATGTCTCGCTAGTGCTTGAACAGGCCGCCGAAGGCGAAAAGCTTCCTCCCGGACGCGACAGGATATCGTGGCTCTACCGTATTGAAGCAATTGACGATATGCTGGCAAAGCTGAAGGAGCACGGGCACCAGCCTCATGCGGAGGATGAAAGGCTTGGCTACAAGGTCTACCAGTTCCTCGATCCCGAAGGCAACCCCTTCTATCTTTACTCGGCCAAGGAAGACAAGAAATAAAATTTTTCGGACGAAAAATTTTATAATTTACAGACCAATAACCTTCAGAGTTTACAATGATAGCAATCATAAATTATGGAATGGGCAACCTTTCAAGCGTATTCAAGGCGCTTAAGAAGCTCGGTGCAGAAGCAGTGATAAGCGAGGACGCCAAGGCTATTTCAAAGGCCGAGGCGGTCATACTTCCCGGTGTCGGTAATTTCGGCGACGGAATGAAACATCTTCAATCGACCGGACTGGACAAGTCAGTTAAGGATTCGATATCCGAAGGAAAGCCCTTCCTCGGGATATGTCTTGGGATGCAGCTCCTCATGGAGGAGAGCGAAGAGGCTCCCGGAACTCCCGGACTTGGCATATTTAAAGGAAAAGTCGTCCGTTTCAAGAAAAGCTCATTGAAAGTTCCGCACATGGGATGGAACGATTTGACGATAAAGAGGAAGAATCCGAATTTAAAAGGGATCAAGGACGGTACTTTCTTCTACTTCGTGCACTCATACTATGTAAAGCCAGAAGATCCGGATATTTCGATAGCAACATGCAATTACGGCGTGGATTTCACCGCATGCATGGGCAAGGCCAATATTTTCTCCACCCAGTTCCATCCTGAAAAAAGCCAGGATGCTGGACTTATGATATTGGAAAACTGGATTCGCGGAGTAGAGTGAAGGTAATAGGGGAGCATTATGACGGATATCAAAGACAGGACATTATTCACCGTTTTTCCTGCAATAGACATCAGGGACGGCAAGTGCGTAAGACTCATCCAGGGCAACTACGAAAAGCAGATCACATATTCCGACAGCCCGTCCTCACAGGCTGCTCTCTGGGAAAAACAAGGGGCGAGGTTCTTGCATCTTGTTGATCTTGACGGCGCCAAAGAAGGACATCCTGTCAATCTGAAAACCGTCGAAACCATAACTAATGCCATCAAAATCCCATGTCAGCTTGGTGGTGGAATCAGATCTATCGAGGACGCCAAACTTGCTTTCAAGGCAGGAGTTGAAAGGATTATTATAGGAACTGCGGCATGCGAAAATCCTAATTTCGTAGAGGATCTGGTCCAGAAATTCTCCCATGAAAAAATAGTCATCGGAATCGATGCCAAGAACGGCAAGGCCTCTGTCAGAGGCTGGATGAAGGATACGGATCTAAAGGCCACGGATCTGGCTGCGGAATTCGCAAGAAAAGGCATCAACAGGTTCATCTATACGGACATTGCAACCGATGGAATGCTTTCCGGTCCTAACTACAGCGCCATAAGCGAATTCAGCGATGCCGTACCAGGAACCAAGGTTATCGCCTCCGGAGGAGTGGCGTCAGTCAACGACGTGATAAAGCTTCTCAACATAGCAAAGAAAAACATCGAAGGCGTAATCATCGGGAAAGCGCTTTATGATGGAAAACTGGCTCTTTCAGATCTCCTGAAACTTTTCAGATGACAGTTTCCTATTTCCCTCTCTTCTCCAGCCATGTTCTCAGAAAGTCCAATATTTCCTCGTCCATTCCCTTATAGCACGCTCCATGGTCCCCGTTCTCAATGTAATGAACCTTGTGCTCAACATTATTTTTCCTGAGCGCTTTTTCAAGCGACCTGCTGTGCTGGACAGGCACCGTAGTGTCTGCTGTTCCATGGATTATGAATATAGGCGGACTGTCCTTCGACACATATGAGACCGGAGAAGCTGATTCCATCTGCTCCTTCGTGAAAATACTGCCTGGGCTTCCATTCTTCTCCTTGCCGTCGTATTTATGCCCAAGGAAAAGATATGCAAGTTCGTGGGCTTCGTGCCTTATTTTTTTCAGGAGGAAGAAATCCGCCGGTCCGGCCCTGTCGACGATCGCAGAGACCTTTGTTGACATCCTTCTCACAGGATCCTTGGATGCCGGGTCTGCCTGGTCGGGATGAAGTCCGACCCATAGCGAAAGATGCCCTCCTGCGGAATGTCCTTCCAGGGCAATCCTGTCAGGATCGATGTTCCATTCCTTCGCCTTGCTCTTCACGAACTGCAGCGCATATGTACAGTCGTCCACCTGTGCCGGATATGTCGCCTCCGTAGTCAGCCTGTAATCTATGGTCACCCAGGAAATACCTCCGGCGATTAATTCCAGAAGCATAGGGCTTGTAGAATTCTTGCTTCCGGCCTTCCATCCGCCGCCATGAATGGACATGACGACCGGACCCGGTTTGTCAGACTTAACAATTGCAGCATCCAGGCATATCTCCCTGCCGTTGATCTTCCTGTACGGCACATCTATTAGGAATGTCACATTTTTTTTGTTTTTTTGCATATGGATTTTTCCTGTTTTGTTATTTCAAATAATCCGGCGTGTCTTCCCCAAGCGTCATCATAGTTGATACTCCATATCGGTTGAATCTGGGAAGCTTGATCATCTTCACCTTTGCAGGATCCGGCACCTGCCAGTATGAACGAAGCTCTTCCGGAGTCCCTGGTACGCTGACATATGAGATATCATCGATCACAATCATGCCGTGACCCGTGCCGTAGGGGGCAAGGATGCCAATAGCTGAAATATTCTCCGGGGAAAGAGGAAACTGCTTGAGCTGCATCTCCTTGCAGGCTCCTTGTCCATAGACGCATACGAAATCGGCAAACGGCACTATGGCAGTAGACCAGTCGCCTGCGGCCATATGCCTTCTTGCAAAATAAAATCCGAACGAGCCAGCCTGGCGGATGTCCGGCACATTGATGCATTTGACCTTGTCGGTGGTGAGCAGATAGTCATATTTCGCCCCAGGCCCCTTGTATCCGCTTTCCTTGAAAGCCTGTTTAAGCTCATCTGTGGCCTCGATGTCATGCCATGGGAAATCAGTTCCCTTGGGAGAAACAAATACGATAAAATCAACAGCATGCGCTTTTTTGCCTTCAGACTCAAAACTGTATATCGTACCCTTAGAAACTGCCGGATAATCCGGCTTCAGCGTGAACTTGAATGCATTGGCCTTGACATCGCCCTGCGTCTTGACGGTCACGATCTGTCCTTCCTCGGCCCACATGCATTCCGCCTGCAGCGCCTTGCGGCCATCCATTCCCGCCACCAGGCTGTAGCGCGGTGCCGGATAATGTGTGTCCTCCTGCTGGATGAACGGAGATGATTTCTTTATGTAGTCGGCCATGGGGCGGGCGTTCGGGTCGGCCTTGCGTCGGTATCCGAACTCGAAAGGCTTGGTGATGGAGTATCCATGTGCGACCGAAAGGACATTCTCAACGTCCTTCTCAGTCTTAAAGGACGCTATGGTTGAAATGTCCTTCACGTCCTTGGCTGCAAACTTCGGGAAATCCCTGCCTTCACCCTTCGCGACCAGTTCGACCTGGTCGATGAACAGCTCGGTCTCAGTTTCCGGATGCAGCTTTTCAGGCAGGGTGAAGATATAGAGATAGATCGGTTCCTGCACCCAGCGGGTATAGTAGATGACAGGCAGCTCAACCGTGAAGTTCGCTCTCCTGTAGTTCCGTACAAGAGGCTGGTTGAGGGAGAACTCGACCGTCTGCCAGGTGTCTCCATTAACAGGCTCGATCAGCTTCGGATCGCAGAAGACGTCCGAATTCCCGATCTGGCTGACAGGTCCTCCGACAGCTATTATTGCGCGGCCGGACACAATCTTCACCTTGAGGCGGATTGCATCGGCTTCAGGAGGCAGATAGGGACAGGACAATGACGATATTTGCACGTTTTCCAAAGTCGCGTTCTGCTTGCCGTCCCAGCCCTTCCATTTCCAGTCGAAGCCCTTGGGCACGGTGACATGAAGGCAGCCTTTCCCCATGTCTGTCTTGTCCGACGCCTCTATCTTGATCGCCGTAGGCTGGTTGCTCCTCATGCTGCCGCCCGATTCGAAATCCTGCAGTACCCTGATGATCTTCGCGGCAGTCTTGCCAGGAGGATTCGGGATGTTTTCCACTGCTCTGGCACAGGCAGATCCGGCAAGGCAGATTATCATGAACAGAAATACGTTCTTCTTCATGTCCATATCTCCAATCTCTTATTATGTCTTATTATATATCCGCGTTGAAATATTTCAAGTGATAACTCAAACAGATTTTTCTTTCCGGCCCCGATAGTGCGTCGGGGCCTTGCCGGTGCGGTCCTTGAACTGCTTGCTGAACGCATAGACGCTGGGATAGCCGAGCAGTTCTGAGATCTGGCTGATGTTGTGGGTGGATGACTGCAATAGACCGCGTGCCGCCTCGACACGGCAGTCAATGATGTATTCTCCCGGCGTCATGCCCTTGTGGCGCTTGAAGACGCGGATGAAATGATCCACGCACATTGACGCCTTCGAAGCCAGCTGGGGAATTCGGAACTTGCGTCCGGGATTTTCCCGGATGTTCCGGCATGCCTTGTCAATTATTTCAGCATGTTCAAGATCTATCCCCTGCAAAGTCCGGATGCGCTGGTCCTGGCGGTCCACTTCGTTAAGCGCCGCTTGGAGCCATTGGATAGTTTGTTCACCGTCCGGTTCGGCCTGAAACGATTCAATCAGACGGTCCATCAGGGATTCAAAGAATACGGTTTCTGTAAGGAAACGGTGCCTTTGCGGAATTCGCACTTTTTCCGGAGACAGACGTCTGCCTTTGGCGTCGAAGTAGTCGTAACAGCACCATGACACCACCGCGGGATCCTCCTTGACAGCCTTGCCAAGATGTTCTTCCCAGGAACGGAGGAGGAAACAGTCTCCACGGTTCAACTCAAGCGGTCCTTCGGCAGTTTTTAAAAGTCCGCGTCCTTTGACTATGTACCAGAGATTGTAACCGAGACGGATGTCGCCGGACTGCATACGGCTGTCCCAGTGCCAGTTCGCTCCGCAGAACGTCTTATGCGCGGTCCGGATGACGATGCGAGAATTCATATTCAAGTTTCCAAGTGTCAGAGTATCCGAGTTTCCAAGTGCCCGAGATATAAAACAAGTGATAGGAATCTCAAAACTCGGCCACGTGGTCACTTGGACACTTTTTCTTACCCGCTCTTCCTAATAAGTCGATAAAGTATATTAAAATATCGAAAAAGGAAATACTAATTCCAATAATTACCAGTAGAATTGCAACCATTTACTTGAGCAATCATATCGTAATATGATAAAGATTAGGTAGGGATGGGCTTTAGCCTGTCCCATGAATTTAGGATGGTACATGCTAAAGCACGTACCTACTTGTTTGGAAAATTTCCAACTAACTGCGAGGAGAGCAAAATGAAAGAAATGACCACCTTTGAACGTATGAAACTCATGTATGAGCACCGCGAAGCCGACTGCGTACCCGTTACGGATTCGCCATGGAAGGCGACTGTCGACCGCTGGCACAGGGAGGGAATGCCTGCGGACATCGGATATGACGAGTTCTTCAAGCTGGACAAGTTTGCCAGCATCGGTGCAGATAACAGTCCGCGTTATCCGGTAAAAATCCTTGAGGAGAACGAAGAATCAGTCACCCGCACCACTGCCTGGGGACAGACCATCAAGGATTGGAAGAGCCACGGTGGCGTTCCCGAATTCCTGGACTGCAAAATTGTCACTCCAGACGCATGGCGTGAAGCAAAGGAGAGGATGACGCCCACCCGCGACCGGATCAACTGGGATCATCTGGCGAAGAACTATCCGAAATGGCGCAAGGATGGATGCTGGATAAGCGCCGGATTCTGGTTCGGATTCGATATCACTCATTCCTGGATCACAGGCACTGAGACGCTTCTGATGGCGATGATTACCGATCCGGAATGGGTGATGGACATGTTCAATCACCAGTTGGAGGTCGACATCGCACTTTTTGAAATGGTATGGGATGCAGGATACAAGTTCGACGCCATCCGCTGGCCCGACGACATGGGCTACAAATACAAGCAGTTCTTCTCATTGGATACATACCGAGAGATACTCAAGCCCTATCACCAACGCGCCATTGAATGGGCACATGCAAAAGGGATTAAGGCGGAACTGCATTCCTGCGGAGACATCCGTCCTCTGGTACCCGATCTTGTCGGTATGGGTCTTGATGCCCTGAATCCGCTTGAAGTGAAGGCCGGCATGGATCCGTTAGCACTCAAGGCGGAATATGGCGACAAACTGGTCCTGCATGGCGGTCTGAACGCGCTTCTCTACAATGAGCCGGAGAAACTGTGGACTGAAATGCGCCGTGTAATCCCTGCGCTAAAAAAGAACGGCGGATTAGTGATCAGCAGCGATCATTCCGTACCGGACTGCGTATCGCTGGAAATGTTCCGCGAATTCGTCCGGCTATCAAGAGAGTTGGGAAAGTAGGGACGGGCTTCCCGTGTCCGCCATAGCTTCTTTGCGACGGCGGAAGCATGTACCATTTGGATATAAGAATGGGACAGGCTAAAGCCCGTCCCTACTTTAAGACCATGCAACAAACTGCACTATATACAGATTTTATTTCTGTGTAATCTGTGTGTTCTGTGGTCTCAATACTCCACGTATTTCGAAGGCACATCTTTTCCGTTTACCTTCACGGAGTAGTCTTTTCCCTTGCGGGTGATTTCGATGTTGTATTTCCTGCCTCTTATCAGCCTTTGGATGCTGGCGTTCTTCCAGCCTGAGGGCAGGCAAGGATCAATGTGGAAACCGTCGAAGTCGGGTTTGATCCCGAGGAAATATTCTACTACCGCTCGGAACATCCAGCCTGCAGTACCAGTGATCCATCCGCTGATGGATTCGCCGGCACGCGCGTTGTCCGGGCCAAGATACTGATTTGTGAATGCATAAGGCTCCGAACCGGAAACCGAGGAAGGATGCTTCGAACTGTCAGGCATCACCTTTAAGAAGCTGACAAGTGCCTTGTCCGCGCGTTTCGCGTGCAGGTCGGCGACGATCTTGAACGAAGTACCATGGCAGTAAGGTGTGCCGTTCTCATACATGCCGGGAAGAAGCATGGAGACACGGCCCACATTCTTGTCCTTTTTCGTGAATGACGGCTTCAGTGTAAGAGAGCCATGTTCGCTTTCAAGGATATTGTCTATCGCCTTCAGGCATTTCTTATATCGATCTCCCTTGGCTAGATCTGAAAGTATCGCCCAAGTCTGTGAGTTGAGGAATATCTTCCCCTCTTTGTTCTTGTGAGAGCCGACAGGATTTCCGAAATCGCTGTATCCGGCTAGATACCAGTTTCCGTCCCAGCCATATTTCTGTATCGCCTTCTCGATCTTCTCACGGCGCTTGATCATTTCGCTGAGGAGATTCTTGTCATCGCTTTTTTTCTTCTTGAGGAAATCTATGAATACGTTCATCGCATAGAAGAGTCCGATGGAAGTCCAGACGCTTTCGCCGATCCCGTCCTTGCCCATCCAGTTGAGTGAGTCGTTCCAGTCGCCGCAGTGCGCTTTGACCAGCCCATGTTTGCCGGTGTCATTACTGAGATGGCGAAGAGAGAGCACCACACGATCATATACACTTGCAGTTCCTTTGTCCAGGAACTTAACTTTCTCCTTGAGAATGCCGTAGTCTCCAGTCTCCTTCAGATATGCTATGACAGTCAATACTATCCATACCGGCCCGTCGGAGTAATGGTGAAGCTGGAGAGGCATCCATCCACGGATACCGTGTCCATCGGCGCACTGGTGCTGAAGGGTCTCGATGATCTTCGCACGGGCAAGCTTGGGGTTGAATACCGCCATTCCCCAGGCATCCTGCAAGGTATCGCGGAAACCACGCGCACCATCGCGTCCGAACTCAGCACAGAGCTGTGTCTGCTGTTTCGACCAGATATTGGTCATGACATTCATGCGTTCGTTCGGCGTCTTGATCATCACTTTTTTAATCATCTCATCCTTGGAACGCATGAGCTTCTCAAAGGACTTTTTCCTGTATCCGGAAGAAATGACCTTCCTGATGATCCTGGATTTTTCAGCTACCGAGCCGAAAAGACCCATAAGGACAGTAATCTTCTTTTCCTGTCCTCCGGAGAGGCTGGCTTCGATCGACATTGATCCTGCGAGATCTTCGCACCAGGGCTCCTTGCATGCCATCTTCTCACTTATGACGGCATCAGGGGCTCCGATGTGGCCGTATGGTCCGAGGAACTGGCGTCTCGATCCACACCAGCTTTTGACTTTCCCGTCGGTGGCTACGAACGCATTGTAGCGCTCATGCGGACATTCGTCAGATAGATTGTAGCTCAGAACAGCATTGCAGCCCTTGTCGTATGTGGATCTGAGATATGAGTATATGCTTCCGAAAATAGGATATCCGAGAAGCTTCCATTCAACATAGGGAATGAGGCTGAGATTGCGCTTTTTCCTGGAATTGTTCCTTATCGAGAACTCCCAAATTTCTACTGGTTCGTCGGGAGCAAGGAAGACTTTGCTGTTTATAATGATGTCGGAATATGTGATCTCATATTTGGAATATCCGAGACCTACTGTCGCCTGGTATTTGGCACCTTTCACCTTTGTCGGGAACCATCCGGTGTTCCAGAATTTTCCGCTGCCGTTGTCACGGACATAGAAGTAGCGCCGTCCGTCATTGATGGCATCTACCCTGCCTCTAAGATCATTATAGAGCATGGTGCGGTCATTGAATATCCCCTCTCCACTCCCGAACTGGTTCATGCCGGTTATGAGGTTGTCGTTCCAGAGGAAGTTGATCTGGGAGCGCGGAGGAATTGCCGCATCAGTGATAACATATTCGCGCCCGTCCGGTGAAAAATGTCCAAATGATTTCTTCATGAATTATCCCTTGTTAATTTTGGAATATTTTCTCTCTTTGTAAGTAATGCGTCAGGCTTTATTTCTATTTGATTACTTCTTCTTTTCCTTCGGTTTTTCCGGCGGCTTCTGTTTTTCCGGTGGCTTTTCCTGCGGTTTCGGCTGGGGTTTGGGTTTGGCCTTAGGCTTTGGTTTCGGAGGAGGATTGAGCATCTTGAGCGTCTTCTGCCACTGCATATTGCACCTAGTCACTGTTTTAGGATCGACGAGGTTCTCCAAGCCGGGTGATTTCGCCTCCAGATCCTTCCAAAGGGACTGAACTGCTCCCAGATCATATTTTCCAGCCCTGGCCGCCAGCTGAAGACCGTTGAAAAGAGCGTCCTCCGCATCGTCCTTCTCAAAACTCGAGAGCTTGGTCATGTACCATTGCCTCATCTCAGGTCCATCCCAGTCGAGCAATGCCTCGTGGATGCGTTCAATTGACACGATGACATCCCTGCGGTCGCGCCCCTTTGTCAGCTGATCCGATGCGAGCGAATTCAGGAATCCAAGCACTTCCCGCAAGTTCTTCAGATCAGCGTCGGATAAACCTGCCATGCCTCCATTACCTGAACTGAGCTTGAGTTCGGCCCCGAGAAGTACAGCGAAAGGATCCTTGATGTCATCCTCGGTCCCGGCTTTGCAGTCAAGTCCGTTTGGTCCATGGCTTGCAAATCTGTAGAAATCCTCCATGTCGGCGTCATATCCGCGGACGGAATGGGCGCCAATCCTTATCATGTCCAGGGCCGCCTGTCCGAAATCATCGCATGAAGCCCTTCTTGCTCCGTCGATGTAGTATTGCAGGGCTTTCCGCGGATGTCCTGTATATATCTGCATTATTCCCCTGTGCCGTGATGCAGCCGCATTGTCCCCGCATGTTGCTGTAGTTTTAGCAAATGATTTTTCCCTTTCGGGATATGACGGATAATTGATTCCTGCCAGAGGATTCTTGGGATCATCTTGCGTACCGGCCTGTTTATCTTCCCCATAGGGTCCCTGGTCCTGATAATCCGTGAACTGCATGGCCCTGGTATCGTTTCCATCCAACTGTTTGAAGAGATCGGCAACGACCCTGCATGAGTGCTCCCTCTTCCACTGATCATCGGAGGCGTCGAACATGATCTTGGCGGCGCCAAGAGCCTCATTGAACTTCTTCTCCCTCGTAAACGCATCGACTATCATCTGCTGGGAGGAATACCAGTTGTTAGAAACTTCCGGGTAATTGGCGATCACTTTCTCGCACTGCCTGATGATTTCATCTGAAGAAGCTTTCTTTTCAACAAGGCAGTCCGCAATCATCTTGCACCAGTTCTGGCGCTGGTCCGTCGGATGGTTGTCGATTATCTTCTCCATCTCAGAACAGTATTTTATGGTTTCATCAAGCTTGCCGGTCCTCCTGATGGCGTTCGCATATCTCATTCGAATACCGTAGTGCTCCCACTGATTCCTCACTTTCAGATACTTGTCCTCCCTCAGTTTTGTCAGGAATTCGAGCTCCTTTTCGGGTTTCTTGGACTGTGCCGCCGCATCCATGCCAATCATCAGGGCTTCGGCATAGAGCTTGTCGTTCCCTTCGATCTGGCTCATCGCCTTCTCTGCCTCATCAAGGCTTCCCGAAAAATTCTTCTTCCTCGTGTAATAACCGGCAAGCTTGACCCTTACTTCGGCGCTGTTGTTCTTCAGTTCGGGGAATTCCTTGATGAACAATGATGCGTTTTCAATTGCCTTGTCGAACTGCTGCGCGCTTGCGTGCATGTTTATCAGTGCAACAAGGGACGCCTGCCTCACTTCAGGACTGCCCGGCACGGACTCGCATATTTTCGCGGCTGCCGCAATTGCATCAGGCTGGCGCTTGTTGCGAGCATACATGTCGAAGATGATGTTGAACGCATTTATCTTCTGCTTGACGCTTGCAGCCTTGCCTGCGATTATCGCATTCAGTTTGGTTGCAACTTCGTTTATCTTGGCATTGTTGCGGGATTCCGAAGCCATCTTCGCAATCTCCTGATCTATCTTTTCCGGTGACTGTGCGGAGGCCGGGGGGGAAATAAATGAGAACATGGCAAAAAGAAGGCCAGCCAGCAAATAATGCCGGAGTATTAAAAATATTTTATCCGATAAAATATTTTTCATCTTCTCTTCCTCTTCTTGACTCCTGATGTCTTGAGATTGCCGATCTCGTTTTGATTCACATGGAATGTTATCTCGCTTATCCAGTAAGTTATCGGAGCCGTACAGTTGCCTGAGAAAATCAGAGCTCCCAGTTCTGTCGACCTGAAATCCGGAGAGTTGCTCAGGATCGCCGACAATGAAATTACCACCCTCTGCCAGCCGGATCCCACCATCCCGCTTTCGATATATGCCGGATCTGCTATTCCTTCAGCTTCAGTAGTCGCCGGATCCATATACATCGGACTGTCGCGCATCTGTATAAGGACGTCATCCGGACTGTCAAGGCTGCTCTTTATCCAGAATGATATCGCATAATAGCCGGTTATATCCGACAACCCCCCTCCTCCTATAGTCGCCTGCCATGCCCCTGGCTTGATTTCGAGCTTGAAGCACTGCTCTGGAATTGCATGGGCTTCTCCTGCGGGAACAGTCGTTATGGCAGAAACATTGCCTTCTGTCTGGAAATTCATATTGTTTCGGGTCCTGTAGAATTCGAACGCCTCAGGCATGGAATAGATGTCAATAGGTGCTACTGCGGCATAACGTGATCCTTCGGTTCCGTCTGCAGTTATGGTAAGTCCTATCTGCCCGGGCCAGCGCTTGGGCCCTATCTTTTCATCATTCCTCAGCCGCCATGGATCAAGCCTGAATGTCGTACCATAAATTCCATCATCTGCTTTTCCGTCCTCATGCTTTCCGTCGTCAAACATCAGTGTCTTCTGGCTCCCGCCAATCATCCTGAGATCTATCGTTACCGACTTGGCCTTCCCGCCCTGCGAGGAAACCTGTGCCGTAACAGAATACTGCCCGGCGGTCATCGCATCCTTCATGCCGTCAATGTCCTTTTTTAAAACTGCAGATGCGGTGGCCGCCGATCGGGACTGATGGAATTTGGAAATGTTCTGTTTAAGGGTGGTCATCCGCGTCCTATACATGGTTCCGGCGTATTCAAAGACCGAAGGAGTTGTCCTGACGGATGAGATAGTGAGTCCTGATGCTTTTTGACGGCCGACATAGAGGTTGTTGTTCGCCATCGCATAGAAGACCGTACCGTTCGCATTTGCACGGACATGGGAACCTTCCTTGGTAAAATCACCTGTATAAAGTCCCGCGCCCTGGGCCGTCCAGGTCTTGAACGCATCCATCGAGGCAATCATGCCCATCTTCTTCGGATCATAGGAATACATCAGCTGTTCATCAGCAGTGCGGCCCCAGGTTACGCCGACGGAAGTGAAACCCACATCCTTCGGCCCGGCCCTGTACATGTCGCTTTTTGAAACAAATACTATCCCCTGGTCCAACGTTGAAAAGACGGGATTGTGCTTGAACAATGGAAGTGCGTTTCCGCTCGGAACAACATCCTTCATCGCCTCATACCAGTAGTCGTCGATTGAAATCCCGTAAAAGATGGACTTGATGTCCGGCGCATCCTTTTTCGAAGCCACTATGAATGCGTCATAACATCCGGGATCGCGGAACCGTATCGAACTCACATTATAATCTGTGGCAAAAGAACTCCAGGTCTCCCCCTTGTTGACAGAACGTGAAATTCCAGGTGCCGCATCGCCATGCGCCGCCACCAGGGTATGGAAAAGCTGGTCTCCGGGAAATATATAGAACGCCGCAATGGAATCCGACGCCATTCCTTTTGCAACTGATCCTATCTGCTTGAATGTCTTTCCGCAATCCTCGGTAAGCCAGACACCCTTGCCGTCAGTTCCTGCATAAAATGAATTTTCGCGGTCGGGTACGAAAGCCATGCATGTTATCCTTCCGATCTTCGCCAGATCAGCGGCAGGGATCTTTTTCCATTCCTCTCCTCCATTTTCAGAGATCATAAGTCCATCGGCAACCGCAAGCAGGATCCTCTGCGTCATTGACGGATGAGGGAATACGGCGGTGACATGTCCTGAGACTTTTGTATCACGTGCCCAGACCACGTTCAGATCCTGGAGAGGAGCTGCAACTGCTTCAGGTTCGATCTTTTTTTCTTCTGCCGTTGCAGTTCCACAGATAACTGCGAAGATCGCAATAGATGATAGGAATTTTAATTTCATGATGGTGGTAAGATAGTCCGGAAGAATCGGGGAATCAAGGCTTGCAGATGGCTTCAGGCCTTTTTCCGGCTCCCATTTATGGAGAGTTTTCATAAAATTAAAGCAGATAGTTTTCCGGGATTTTCAGGGCTGAAGACAACCTTATGGCCACTTGTCTTGTGATCTTGCGCCGTCCTTTTTCATAATCGCTGATAACGCTTTGGGGCATGCCTGTCATTTCAGAGAGTTTCATTTGCCGATTTTTACAAAATCAATCAATTTCGAATGTCCAATCATTGTTCTTGCGGAAAGGTATCCTGTATCTTTTGGTGCAGCCGGACTTATCGGGGCGTATCCTTTCTTGTTTTCCTCTCCGGTGCTCAGGGCGCTGATACCTACGCTCTCCCCGCAGTCTTCAATAAGCGCATGCTCCAGGATGCCACGCCGGCCGTTCCAGAATTTCTTGGAGGCATCGACTTCCTCCTTTGCCCCTTCAGTTATCATAGTCAGATTGAATACCGCATCCGGGGCCTCAGTCTTGCTCTTGGCCGACATCTTCTTGCCTTCAGGATCGTTCGGAAACACATAGAGCTTCTTGAATATCTCGCAGGATTCCCTGCCTTCAACCGCCCATTCCTCCCCGTCCGCCGTCTGACGTACTGTCCACAGTGCCGTCTGGCAGGTCGCCCAATTATAGGCTTCTAGCACAGTTACTCTTCCGTCACGCGATGCTCCTTCGCCGTCAGCCCTTCCAGACTCGATCCCGCGCAGGAAGAATTCCGCAAAAACTGGGGCATTCGATTCCGGACCGTTTGTCGCCGTTACGTTTATACGGGCTTTTTCAGCGATTGCGCTCAGGAATCCACCGCTGGAAGTACTGAAATTAAGGATCAAAGGTCTCCTCGACTTCACTCCTGAAAGCGCCTGTTTCAGCTCGGTAGGGCGCAGATCCTTTACGGGAAGCGCAAAACTGGAATCAGGTTCCATGGAATATCCGTGCCCGACCATGAACAGGATGAACTGATCGTCAGGACTTCCCTTTTCTCCCATCTTGGAGATTGCTTTTACAACATCTTCAGATCCTTTTACGATTTGGACGGCATCCTTGAAACTTGGATCTCCAGACAGAACCATAATGTTTTCAGCTGGAACTCCGGTCTTGGAGAGATAAGCCTTGAATCTTTTAATCCAGTCCTGATATCTCGCTGAATACATCGGCGATCCGGGAGTTCCTCCGACAAGAACCGCATAGCAGCGGCCACTGCCGGTGTCAATCTTGACAGGCGCAGCAGGAGCAACAGATACAGCAGGGGTGGCAGCCTTTGCGGGTGCGGCAGGAGCTGCAGGCGCTGGTATCGGCACAGCCGGTTTCGTATTTGGTTTCTTATCTGCTTCCTGGGCCGGTGCCGCCAACTGAACCATCAACAACATAAAAACTGTAAACATGATTTTCATTTTTTCTTCTTCTCCTACCTGAAATTTCCTTGATCTTCAAGAGTGTAAAACAGGCCTCTGGCCTGTTTCTTAATTAATGACAGGCGAGACGCCTGTCCTACATTCCTAAGGCAAAAAAGAACAAAGGCACAGGCGAGATGCCTGTCCTACATTCCTAAGGCAAAAAAGAACAAAGGCACAGGCGAGACGCCTGTCCTACATTCTTAGTGGCTCAGGAAATATATGATTATGTTTATTCCCATCTTGATAGCTTCCATGTTCTTCTCAGGCGCCCAGAAACGGTTGCACCAGCCGCAATGGATGTCGCCAGGACTGCACCATGTCATTATCCTTCCCGTACCCGGCTCAAAAAGCCCATAAGCCCCGTTTGGAACACCCTGCATGTGAGGACATCCATTCGTAAAATCGTAGTATATGTGATAAATCTCATTATCGTATGGTATCTTCCTCATGGGATTGTCAGGGAAAAGCCTGTTCACCAGCTCCAAATATGCTTTGAAAAACCTGTCCTCTTTTCCTTTGTACACGCAGTCGTCGGCAAGGATGAATCCTCCGCGTTCCAGAAATTCCCGGACGTTCTTCTCCTCGTTCTCAGGAAGCTTGAAATGCCCTTCGGACGTCATGAACACAAATGGATTGCGAACCATCTCGTCGAAATCCCCAAGCCTGACGACCTTCGGTTCCATCGACACGTTTATGTTGGTAAGTTCACGGAGCTTCCTCCTAAGGATGATGTCGCCGCCCAGCGATACATCCCAGCGGTCGGGAGTGTTGTCGGTGACAGTGAACTGCAGCCTGGGTAATATGAACTTGCCTGTTTCAACAGCTTCATCGGCAAAAGCTGAAGGCGTCCCTCCGATCAAACCGCTGAAAACAGTTCCACCGAGCAGCACGGCTGCGCCCTGGAGGAAGTTCCTCCTTGACACGCTGAGCTTCCTGATCTCCTCGATCCCACCGGCAATTTCGTCGGCATTGCGGCGGACCAGGAGATCCTTCTTCATGTGTATTATTTTGCCAGCATATTTCATATCAATCATTCGAATTTTGAGTTTTCTTCCTTAGTGACTTAAAAAGTAAATAATGATATTTATACCCATCTTGACCGAGGCCAGGTTCTTCTCAGGTCCAAACCATGCATTGACCCATCCGCAATGAATGTCGCCAGGACTGTTCCACGTCATTATCCTTCCAGTACCCGGCTCGAAAAGGCCGTATGCTCCGTGAGGAACTCCCTGCATGTGTGGGCATCCGCTTGTAAAATCATAGTATATATGGAAAATCTCGTTGTCGTATGGGATCTTCCTCATGGGATTGTCCGGAAACAGCCTGTTGATCAGCTCCATGTATGTCTTGAAGAACCTGTCTTCTTTCCCATTGTATACGCAGTCATCGGCAAGTATGAATCCGCCTCGTTCCAGGAACTCGCGGACGTTCTTCTCCTCGTTGTCGGGAATCTTGAAATATCCCTCGGACGTCATGAACACGAACGGATTGCGCACCATCTCGTCGAAATCCCCGAGCCTGACCACCTTCGGTTCCATGGACACGTTTATGTTTGTCAGTTCACGGAGCTTCTTCCTCAGATTGATGTCACCGCTTGGATGGACATCCCAGCGGTCGGGAGTGTTGTCGGAAACCGTGAACTGAAGACGGGGGAATACGAACTTGCCTGTTTCCACGGCCTCCTCGGCAAAAACCTTATTTCCTCCGATCAGACCGCCGAGGACAGTTCCACCGAGCAGCACGGCTGCGCCCTGGAGGAAGTTCCTCCTTGAAACACTGAGCCTCCTGATCTCTTCTATCCCGCCTGCAAGTTCATCGGCATTGCGACGGACCAGGAGATCCTTCTTCATGTGTATTATTTTACCGCCAGGTCTCATATTATTTCTTCCAGTTCACGAACTCTAATCAAAACATTTAATTTGAACACCCAATGTCCAACAAGGAATTTCCAATATCCAATGAAATACCGGATTCATCTGATACAGTTCACTTCGTAATTGGATATTCCTTGTTCATTATTGGATATTCAATTTTTGTATTACGCCAGTCCTCCTCTTCTGCGGATTATCCATTCCGCGGACAGCAGAGCTATAAGCAGAATGAAAAGTACCGGCATGTCCCAGATCTCGTAATCCTTGGGCTGTATCCCTGCAGCAAGAGCGGTCTTGACATTTTTCGCCATCTCCTCGGCCGCCCCCTGGGCATCAGCCGCAGTATAATATTTTCCGCCTGTGACTTCAGCCATTTCCCTGAGAGACTCTTCCTTAAGGCCGGCATTGCTGAACTCCTGATACGGCTCCGAAACCTTGAAGTCCGTCTCCACAGGCTCGACCTTCCATCCTTCGATCCTTACCTTCACCCTGTAGTCGCCAAGCTCGTCGACGCGGAAGGAACACTGATAGACGCCCTCCTGCGAAAGTATCCACTGCATCGGTATTTCCTGGGTGTTCTTGAGCGGATCCTCGACGGTCGCTATGACAGTCGCATCGTTGGCCGGTGAAAGATCCTGTTTCAATACTACTGCCCGCAATGACACCTGTGATCCGTTCGTATATACATCCGCATCGCTTTCCACCGAGATCTGCTGTTTCGCCCCTACGGCGAGCCATCGTACAAGCTGTTTCCAGAACCTTTCATGGAATTCATCTGACGCCGGAACCGACACCCTCCAGTACCAGGAACCTCCGGAAGTGAATGAAGCTACGCGTCCTTCACCAAAGTTCTGTACAGCCAGAACCGGTTTGTTGTCCTTCTCGCGCCCAAGCAGGAGCTGGGCCCCGGTCTTAAGTCCGCGTACAGGTGATATTCCAATCAGTTCCGGCATCTTCTCCCATATCTTCTTGCTGATTTCCATGTCATCCGAAAGACGCATTACAGGATGAGTAAGCGATCCTTTGGCGACTGCCGCCTTGTATTGCTCATCGGAATAGTTCCCGTCGGCCCCTGTTATTTCCAGAGGAAGGAGTTTGGCTACAGGAGTGTTTGCATACTTGCCTGAACCAAATGAGTTGACTCCTCCCAGCATCAAAAGCCCTCCACCGCGTTTTTTCACGAAATCCTCGAGCATCGACATCTGTTCCGCAGAGAAATAAGAAGCTTCTATGTCTCCAAGAATGACAGCTTCAAAATGGAACAGCTGGTCACGCGTGGTCGGGAATCCGTCAGAAAGATAATTCTCAGAAGCATCAGCACCTTGTATGTAGAAACGGTTCTTTGCAAGCCTGAGTATTCCAACCAGCCTGAAATCCCTGTCCCTGTACAATGCGCGGCGCAGGAAACGGTATTCAAGCCTCGGACTTCCTTCAATATAAAGGACAGGCAGGCGGTCATCGCGGATCTCAATCAGGAACTCCCTGCTGTTGTTGTTGATTATCTTTTCAGCGGAATCTGGAGCGATGGAAACCTTGCAGGTCGCAGATCCCTCGAAGTCAGGAGTGAAATTCAATTTTACGCGCTTGATGTCCGTGTCCTTGTCGGGCTTGATTTCCTTTGACAGCAGGACTGTATCTCCCCTGGAAACCGAGACTTTGAACGGTTTGTCCTGGAAATCCGTGTAGCGCAGCGTGGCGAATATTTCTATTTCAGTATTGCGACGTACCCTCCGCGGAGCCGAAATCGCCGCCACTTCATAATCTTTTGAAGGACGAGGATCCCCGATACCTATTATATTCAACGGTACACCGCGCCCCCTCAGCAATGCTGCAGCTTCTTCACCGCTGCCACCCAAGTTGCGGCATCCATCGGTCAGCATCAGCACAGACGCCAGCGGTGCGCCCTGGAGTTCGGAATCGAGATCGCGTATCGCCCGGAAAATGTTCGTCTGCTGCCTGTCATTCTTAACCTTGTCAAGAGCAACTACCCGCCTTAGATCCTTGTCGAAGGCGTAATTGTAGACCTTTGAGAATTCAGAAAGTTTTGCAATAAGTCCCTTGTCTGCCGCCCCCTTGCCGAAGAGTATCTTATTTGCCGCTTCAAACCTCTCTCCCTTTGTACCGCCCTCAAGCGTGGCATCCGGCAACGACATGGACCGCGAGGTGTCAAGAAGCACTGCGGTTATGACGGAATCACGGGTACGCTCGTTCCTGAGGGTTGGAACTGCAAGAATGAAGAATATAAGGACGATTGCAGACAGTCGCACTGCCAGCAGCACCTGCTTGCGCCTTTCGCTGACCTTCGAAGCAGTATTCCTGTACAGGTACCACGACAGCAGTGCGAACCCCAGCATCAGCACGAAAAGTATTTCGCCCGGGATCCGGGTTGAAAACACAAAATGGCTGTGCTGGAACGTATCCAGCGGATATTTGAACAATGTCTCAAAGATTTTCAATTTTCTTTCCTCAGTATTAAAGTAGGTACGTGCTTCCCGTGTCCACCATAGCTTCTTTGCGACGGCGGAAGCATGTACCATTCTTAATTCATTAATCCATGGGACAGGCTAAAGCCCGTCCCTACTTTTACTTCACATCATCCTTCTGCGACAGGGACTCATAATACTTGTTCACAAGCGCCCTGTACTGGGGAGGGCATTCCTCGCGCTGTGCCGAGAACAGGCGCTGTCCGGTCATCTTCGCATCGTATTCCTCTTCCAGCTTGTTCTTGATGCGGGCGACGACTTCCTTCATCTCATCAAGCTTCTTTTCATCCTCTTCCAGTTTCTTCTGGAGATCGGGATCTTTTGTAATTTCTTTAAGTTTTTCGCGGTCTTCCTTCTTCCCGAACTCGCGGTTGTCCATGTGCTCCACCAGCTGTTTTGCGAGCGCCTTGGCCTTTTCGGCGGCCTCCTTGCGCTCCTGTGGGGTGAGTTCCTTCTTCTCTTCAGGTTTCGCAGCGTTCTTCTGTTCCGGCTTTGCTCCTGCCTTCTCCTCAGGTTTAGCTCCAGCTTTTTCCTGGCCCTTTTCAGCAGGCTTGGGCTGTGGTTTCTCCTCCGGCTTCGCCTCAGGTTTCTTGTCCAGTTTTGCAACTTCCTTCGCAAGCTTCTCCGCCTCATTCTTTGCGCGCTTAAGTTCAGCCTTCGGATCAGCGGCCATCGTATCGCTCGCATTCTTCAGGGATTCCATTACTTTTGCAAGAGCTTCCTCCGCCTTTTTCTGCTCGGGAACTGCTGTCTTCGGCCTGAACGCATTCAGTTCCACCATCGCATTCACCATCTTCTGCGAAGGCTGGTTGCGCTGAAGGGCCTTTGCGGCCTCCTCGATCTTCTTCGCGGTTTCCGGCTTGAGTTCGGCTGCGGCAGTGGAACGCATCTTTTCCAGTTCAGCGGCTACCGCATCTGTCTTCGCCTTTATTTCAACCTGGTCCAATACAAGTTTCTTCATTTCCTTTTCGTCCTTGGCATCCTTCTTCGCGGACTCAGGTTTCTCGGCGGCATTTTTCTCGGTTTCCTTGCGGACTTCCTGCTGGTTCGCAATAATACGGTTCAAGCTCGTGACAATATTTGCGAGCTCCTCCGCCTTCTTCTCCTGTTTTGTAGCTTCATTTGCAGCAGCCTCGGCTTTCGCCTGTTTCTGATCCTTGGTCTCAGGAGGCGATTCCGATTTAAAACTCTCGAATACGTCCTTCATCTCCTGGGATGTTGCTGCGGCCATGTCCTGCGCTTCAGGAGGCAGGGTGATCTCTGCGGTATCTTCAACTCCGAGCAGCTGGATCTCGGCAAGGGCGAGACGCCATTCGGTGACCGTAGTCTGGGTATCACTCTTCTTGAGGGCTTCGTGCCCTCTCTTGATCATCTCCGCAATCTTCTTGCATATCGCTATCTGCTCCTGGTTCTCCAAGTCCTTCGGTTCGGCGAACGAATACAGTTGCTTGGTGGCGGGATCGATCACGCTGTCTGCAAGCTCCTTGGCCTGGGTATTGAAGTCGTTCTCAGGAAGCAGGCTTTTCTGTGAGTGGAGATGCCAGGCGGCGTTAAGATAAGGTTCCAAATCCTTTGTAACCTGAAGCATCTGATGAACCGGAGGCGTTTCCATGTTCATCACGCTCCACATCTCAAAATATCCGACGGCAATCATTCCAAAATCGGAAACTCCGGACTGCCCCTTCCTGTCCTTGGACTCAATATAGAATGTAAGGACTTCTTCTCGGGCTACATCCGGCTTGAGATCCGCCAGACGGAACGCGTAGTTCACCGGCAGTACCTTCTTTGGAATTCCACCTTCCTTCGTCACAGGAATCAGGGATACTCTTTTCCCTTCGGACTTGTCGCCACCCCTGAAAAAGACCATGTCCACTGAATCCACCCCGAAATCATCTTCGACTTTCGCGCGGATCAACAGTTCACCGAGAGGATTCATCGCGACTGTCCCCTTGGGCGACTTGATCTCAAGGACTGGCGGCAGATCCTTCACCAATTCAAACTCAAGAGCCTCGGGAACTTCATAATCCTGCCCGTCAATATCCCTGACCTTAAGCTTTCCGGTCATGCTTTTCTTCACATCAAGAGTAGCTACTACTGTTGTATCACGGGTCTGGTCGGCGCTGAACTTATCCGTTTTCCCGGAGTCCCATGTCAGCGTCGCTCCGGTAATCTTCTTGTTGCCCAGTACCCGGACGGTGATTTTTGATCCCTCCACTGCGGAAACTATAACTGTTCCCAGTGTCTCCGCCACTTCAGGCATCCTGTAGATTTCCGGATAGCGCATCGTCACCTCATATCCCTGGAGAGTAAACGGTTCGAATACGGTGATATTGTATGTCTTCGACTTATGCGCCCCAGATGAAACATAGAACATCGTACCCTCGTTTATGTCCGGCATGAACACGCGATAACCGTGGAGCTTGTCCAGTTCCTCCATTGGAATAGTGCGCCAGGTGCCCTTGCCTGATTCCGCCGCGGGCATGAAATTGAAAATCACGGAGTCCTGCGGGGTCCTCGAAAGAATAGCCTCAAGAGTCAGAGATGAACCCTTTGGAATATTCGCGTCCGTGGTTGAAAGATTGAAATCAATCGGCATTTTCGAGAGCTGTTCAATGGAAAGCGGAGGAGGAGGCGGAGGTGTGAACGTAAGAATCCTCAACGCCCTCTTGCCGAGCGTATCCGGAAACACCACGCTTGTAACCACATATGAAACCAGCAGTATCAGCGCAACTATCCCGTATTTGCGGAGACGGGTGAGAGGAACAAAGGATTTTACATTATATCTCTCCGCGCGTGTGACTGCAGACTTTATGATGGCGTCAATAAGCTGGGACTGCTCCTCGGTCTTCCCTCCTCCTTTACCAAATTCCGCGGCGGACATAAGGGAGCCTTCGAACTCCTTGTTGTGCTCCTCGATGTACAGCGCGATCTTCTCGTCGGGAATCTTCCTGAAGAGCGGTTTCAGCACGTTACGGGCGAATATGATAATGACAAGTATGATCGCTACTGCATAGGCGATCAGCCTGGGTACCGGACGGGATCCGTAGATCCAGTCCGCAAGCATGAGGACCGTGAAAATACCGGTCGACTCGATAAGCACGATGGCCAGTCCGGAAATGGCGGCCATGCGCTTCCATGTGCGTCTCACCACGCCAAGCTTCAAAGACAGCTGCGAATAGTTTTCCATAATCCTCACCCTGCTTTCAGTATATTTTCAGGAACATCGAACATTCAACTTCGAACTTCCAACCTCGAACCAAATTCCAAAATTCGATGTTCAAAGGTCAATGTTGGATGTTGAAAGTTCATGTTTTCCTTAATGTCTTACCGTCTTGTTGCCCAGGAAAAGTTCACCCGCGAGAAGGACGGCAAGAGCCAGGATCAGATATCTCCACAGGGCCATCTTGTCGATCCTCTCCTTCGCCTCCTTCGCGAGAACTTCATCGCCTGCGGCGTCGAGGTTTTCACCCTGGACTGGAACAACAGCCATGGTAATCTCCTCCTGCTTCATTTCCGTGGGATCAGCCTCGCCGGGCATTACGTTCACGGAACAGCTGAATTTCTCCGTCCCTGTCTCCACCACGTAGAAACCCGGCTGGGTGGCGATAACCGGACGGTCAGTTATTTTTCCTCCCTCGGGATCCGAAATCTTTTCATTAGCACTGAGTTTCAACTCGTCGCCGACAAAGTAGTCTGACTTTCTTTCCGACTTCATTGCTATATATCTGGCTATCTGGTGCATGATGCTGACGAACATCGGCCCCTTGTCTATGACAAGGTTGCTCCAGTCTCCGCTTATCGAGGATGTCATCATGATGGCGATTCCCTGTCCAATCTGCCTTTCAAGCACCGCCGGCCTGTCGTTCGAGAACCTGGCGCTCACCTTAGAAAGCTGAGAATCGGTCAGTTCCCAGAATTTGCTGAACCTGGGTCCGGACAGATCTCCATGATGAGGCTTCTGGAAAATTTCAAATATCGGATGCTCCCCGTTGACCTTGGTGAGAGAAAGCCCCTGCTCCTGTTCATCGGTCGCCGGAGCAGTCATTATCCTGCTCAGCTTTGCCGGACTGATTGCCGCAAATGCATTGTTGAACCTCTCGGCACCGACCTTGTCGCCCGGCAGATAGATGATTCCTCCTCCTCGCTGGAGCAGAACATTCAGGGCTGAACATATTTCCGCACCCGCCGAGTCAACATTGTTCAATATGACTATTCCGGATTCATTGATGTCCTTCGGCGTAAGGCTCTGCGAATTCAGCATCCTTATCCTGAAAGGGGAGTCGGCGCCGGGCGGCTGGAGGGCGATTGCTATGAACTTGGCAGTATTGTCTCCAGGCTGGGATATAAGAGTGATGGTTATGGTAGGATTCACCCTGGTATTGAAATAGTAGGCGCTTCCAAGCTGTTTTGCATCTTCCTGCGTGAGCCGGATGATTCCGAGATTGTCGCCGGTATTCGCGAAAGCCGTCCTGAAACGTACCGCCACCGCCTGGCGTGCAGGGATATTTATCTTCTCCGTCTCGACAACCTTGCCGTTCACAGAAAGCGAAACTTCTACGGCGCTGCGGGGATTGTCGGAGAAATTTGCGACTTTCGCAGCCACGACGCGGGGGATCTTGTCGAGTACGATGTTATGAGGATAATCCCCTTCAGTTATTGCAATCCTGTCGCTCCTGAGCGCCGGAGCAACCTTAATTATCGACATCTTGATGCCGGGAGCCAGTTTCCAGCCACCCTTGAACGACTGCCAGCCGGAACGCTGGAGATCACTTATGAGGATTATGCTCTTGTCAGAAGCTTCGACTCCTGACAGCATGGAATTGGCGGTCCTGAGCGCTTCGGCGATGTCGGTTCCTCCGTTGCCAGGGGCCAGCCTGGAAATCGCGTCACGGATTCCGGCGAAATCCTTCGAAGGGCCCACGACCGAGGGTTTCCCGCTGAAACCTATGAGCACTGCGGCATCGGATCCTTCGGAAAGATCGCTCAGCGCATCTTCAGATTGTTTGCGTATTGATTTATCGGTTCCGGCCATTGATGCGGAAGCATCCACAACTATCGCCCTTGCCTTTTCTGCATTGAACCTTCCACCCTGGGCAGGCTTGTCCTTTGAGAACATTGGACGAGCAAACGCCAGAGCGATCAGTGCGCATGCGAGCATCCTGGACGCAAGCAGGAATGCTTCACGGATCTTCTTTTTGCGGAGGATGTTCTTCGATGTGCCGACAAAGAACCGTATCGTCGAGAAGGCTACCTTCTTGATCTGGTCGCGGGTGAGAAGATGTATGATAAGCGGCACAAGCACTACCGCAAGAGCTATGAGAAAATATGGTTTTAGAAAAGGCATTATACCAGCTTGCTCCTTCTGAACATGTATTCCGAAAGCGCGATATCTAGAGGCTTGCGCGTATCAAACAGCTTGTATTCAGCCTTTATGTCGGCACAGCCTTTTTCATAATGGGTCAGGAAACGGCGCAGCTGTTCCTGGTAGATCGGCCTCGCGCCTTCAGGCGAAACAAGGGCCTTCTCTCCTGTCTCCATGTCAGTGAATTCAGTCATCGTGTCGAACGGGAAGGTCAGTTCGGCGGGATCCAATATATGGAAGACAAGGATGTCATGTCCCTGGAACTTGAAATGCTGAAGCGCCGAAAGGACCTTGTCCGGATCGTCCATGAGATCACTGATGAGGAGGACCATTCCGCGGCGCTTGATTCCTTCGGCGATCTCGTTGAGCGGGCCGGAGACATTGGTTTCGCCGCCCGGCTTGATGTTCTCAAGCTCAGTAAGCATGTGTGTAAGATGGCTCTGCCTGAGCCTCGGGGGAAGCATCGCGCGGATCTTGGAGTCGAACACCATAAGACCGGCTGCGTCCCGCTGGCGCATCATGAAATATGCAAGGCAGGCGGCAATGCAGCTTCCATATTCGAGCTTGCTCATTCCTTCCGGATTCGACTTATACGCCATCGAAGCGGAAGCGTCAAGCAGTATGTGGCAGGCGAGGTTCGTCTCCTCCTCGAACTGCTTCACATAATAGCGGTCGCTCTTGCCGAAGACCTTCCAGTCGATGTGCTTGATGTCGTCGCCCGGCGCATACTGGCGGTACTCGGCGAACTCCACGGAAAATCCGCGGAACGGACTGCGATGGAGACCAAGTATGAAACCTTCGACAATAACCTTCGCCAGCAGCTGCATGTTATTGATGTGGGCGAGGACATTAAAATCAAGATGTCGGCTCTTGCTCATTTAACTTCCTTTAATGGAACTCCGACCTGGAGGTCGGCGCTCCTTAAATCTTATAATCCGCTTTTCGGCGTCGGTATGGCTTCCAGAAGCTTCTTAACTATGCTCTCGGAAGTTATCCCTTCGGATTCGGCCCTGAAGTTGGTCAGTATCCTGTGTCTCAGCACCGGAAGTGCGACCGACTGCACGTCTTCTATCGAAACATGAGGACGTCCAGCGAGCACCGCACGCGCCTTCGCGCCAAGCACCAGATAATGGGATGCACGTATTGAAGCGCCCCAGGATACATATTCCTTGATGAATTCGGGAACATCCTTCTCGCCTGGACGGCTCCTCGCTGCAAGTGAAACTGCATAACGTATGATCGGTTCGGCGACAGGTGTCTGACGGACAATGTCCTGACATGCGAGCAATTCTACTCCATCAAGGCACTTTTCAATCTCCTCCGACTGCGAGCTGGTTGTCGAGTTGACGACTGCAATCTCCTGGTCGCGCGGCAGATAATCTATTATAAGGCTGAACATGAACCTGTCCTGCTGGATCGCCGGAAGAGGATATGTCCCTTCCTGTTCGATCGGGTTCTGCGTCGCGAGCACGAAGAACGGCTCCTCGAGATGCAACGTGTTTCCACTGACCGTCACCTGATGCTCCTGCATCGCCTCTAGCAGCGCGGCCTGGGTCTTCGGCGGCGTGCGGTTGATCTCGTCGGCAAGGAGGATGTTCGTGAAAATAGGCCCGGGACGGAACTTCAACGAACGGACATGGCTTGACTTGTCCTCCTCCAGGACTTCGCTCCCTGTAATGTCGGAAGGCATCAGGTCGGGAGTAAACTGCACGCGGCGGAACTTCAGGTCCATCGCCTTGCCAAGGCTCGATATGAGCAATGTCTTTGCAAGACCGGGAACACCGGTTATGAGGCAGTGCCCGCCTGCGAAAAATGTTGTGACGACATCGTTGACGATCTGCTCCTGTCCCACAATCACCTTGCGGATCTCGTGCAGGATCTTGTCCTTGCTTGCGCCAATCCTGGCTATCGCCTCGACTCCACCCGTTATTTTGCTGTTTTCAGTTTGCATGATGTGGATCTCTATCCTTTATGGGGTTTGGGTATTGCCTGAATGAGCTTATGGATGATATCCTCGACTGTGACGCGGTCGACTTCAGCCCTGAACGAGAGCCCTATCCTGTGGCGCAGCACCGGAATTATCGCATTCACCACGTCTTCGAGCTCAACGGTCGCCCGTCCATCCATTGCGGCAATCGATTTTGACATGAGCGAGATGTTCTGGCTGGCTCGCAGTCCGGCACCCCAGCTCACATATTCCTTGATGAAGTCCGGACAGCCTTGCTTGACCGGACGGCTTGACGCTACGAAATCGACGATATAGCCGCCGAGATTTTCAGGAAGAGCGACATCCCTGACAGCCTTGTTGAAAGTTATGAGATCATTTCCGGTTATCACCTTGTCCAGTTTGATCTTTGAAGCCCCGGTCGAATTGCGCACGACCGTCACTTCCTCGTCGTCCGGAAGATATTTCATCATAATGGCAAGCATGAAGCGGTCCTGCTGGGCTTCGGGAAGCGGATATGTTCCTTCCTGCTCCATGGAAATCTGTGTGGCAAGGACGTAGAAGGGTTTTGGAAGCGGATAGGTCTTGCCGCCGAGAGTCACCTGTTTTTCCTGCATGACTTCAAGGAGGGCGGCCTGCGTCTTCGGCGGAGTGCGGTTGATCTCGTCTGCTATCACCATGTTCGCGAAGACAGGACCCTGCACGAACTTGACGAACCTGTGTCCTGTGGTCTTGTCCTCCTCGAGGATCTCAGTTCCGCTGATGTCGGAAGGCATCAGGTCGGGAGTGAACTGGATACGCTTGCATTCCAGATCCATGACTTTTGCGATAGAGGAGATGAGGACTGTCTTTGCGGTTCCGGGCGGACCCTGGATCATCGAATGTCCTCCGGCAAACATGCCTGCGAGCAGTTGGTCTATCGGTTCGGGCTGGCCGACGATGAGCTTCCTCAGCTCCCTGATTATGTCGTTCCTAGTATTCTTGATCTTGTCAAGAACGGCCTTGTGGCTTTCCGAGCCGCCATGGTTTTGTGTCATTAGCCTTGTACTCCGTTTTTGAATTATGGGAACCTCTAAGAAACGAGAAGTCCCTTCAACTATGAAATGAGAAATAGAACGCTTGTGAGGAAAATTTCAATTTCCCGTGTGCTTAATTCCATTTATTTATATCGGCAGCTCCCTACAGCTTGGTCTTGTCCTTGTCTTTCTTCTTCCCGCTGTCGGGCCTTGACAGTTTGACGCCCTCTGCGCTGGCCAAATAGGTGTATCCACCCTGCTTGCACACGACATTCAAAATCATTTCAAGGTTTACATTTTCCTTGGTGAATGTTATCGTGGCTTCTCCTCCGGAAAGCTGGTCATTTGCATCCATGCTGAAAGAAATGCCCTTCTTCTCCGGATCATTGAGGACTGCAAGCTCGTTGAGCTGCTTTACAGCACTGACAACGCTGATCTTCTGGAAATCGGCCCTGGCCACGATGATGGCCTGGAGCTTCTTGACCATTTCCGGGTTATTTGCCTCCTTCTTCTCTTCTTTCTTCTTCTCCTCCTTCTTCTGATCCTTTTTCTCGTTCTTGGTGATCTTGTCATTGCCGTTCTCGTCCTTCACCTGGACTCCGGCCGCCAGTGATAACGCAAACAGCAGGCCCAACAGACTTACCATCATTTTTTTCAACATGTCTTCTCCCTCCCTCTATTTTTCATTTTTTATCTGCATCATGTCTTTGCCATCACAGATAAACGGAAAATCCGCCCGTTTATTGTGCCACCAGGATAAAAGCCTCCTTTCGAATCCTCACTCGGTACAGTGGAGACTTCCCTGCAATTGGAACCTCTTGCCCATGGACCTCGACTAATTCACCTGCATGCTTCTTGTCGAACCCCTTATGACAAGGTTCGTAGGTATCTCGACCTTCCTGGGATTACGCATATCTTCCTGCCCGTTTATGATCGAGAACAGAAGATCGACGCAGGAACTGCCGGTCATTTCTGAATTTATGTCAACAGTACTTATGCCGGGATACACCTGCGAAGCTATCTGGCTGTTGCTGTATCCGAACACGCTGATGTCCTTCGGTACCCTGATCCCCTTCTCCTGGAAGCACATGATGACCTCGGCGGCAATCGCATCGTTATGGCACATGATCACCGTGGGCCTGTCCTTCAGGGAGGCAAAGTATTCGGCGCCGGCGCGTCCGGCCCCGGGCTTGGAATATTCGATTTCAAAAAGATATTTCTCATTCACCTTCATTTTCTTCTTCTTGAAGAATTCGTAATAGGCATTGGTCCTGTTCTTTGTGGTCTTGTCCCTCTCGTGGATGTTCATGATCCTGGCCATCTTCCTGTGCCCGTTCTCATATAGGTATTCCATCATTCGCAATCCCGCCTTGTAGGAGTCGGAATAGACCTGGGGGAAGCATGCTTCACTCTCATAGTGGCCATAGATAATTATGGGGATGAACTTGCCGATCATCCGTATATCGTCGTACGTGGCCCTCACTGGCGTTATGATTCCGTCGACATTAAGCCTGATGTTCTTCCTGGAAATCTCCCCCTTGTCCGTGAAAGTCAGGTCGGAATTGGAAACTATGACGAAATATCCCTTCTCCGAGGCGGCCTGATCCACCCCCCCGAGAACCTCCGCATAATACGGGCTCTTGCTCAGGTTGATGCCCGGCAGCAGGGAAAATAGTATCTGGTTCCTCTTGTCCCTCCTCCTACCAGGCCTGGAAACGAAAGTCCCTTCTCCGGATACCCTGTAAAGAAGGCCTTCCTCGACGAGTTCACCAACAGCCTTCCTGACAGTCATATATGACATCTTGAATCTTTTCGCCAGCTCGAACTCTCCGGGAAGCCGGTCGTCAATCCTGCCTGAAAGTATGTCCGCCTTCAGCACTTCCTTCAGGCGCGAGTATTTCGGAAGATCTGGTTTTTTACCGGCTTTCTTCATTCAACAGTCTCTCCTGTGAAATTCAGTTCTATATAGAGTTAATGAATTATATCGGAATCTGCCGGGATTTCAAGTAGGGAAAACGATAACTGATATTATCTTGACTTTCCGGCTCCGGACATTCTATTCCCATAATAAAGAATCTCCTGACGGCCATCCTATCCCACCGCAGGCAACGGGGTAATGGATACACTCCATAGGCTCGCGGCGGGCCGGAGATTCTTTATAACAAAAGGACATTATGAAAACTATCAATTCCTTGAATGTGATCACCTTCAAACATCCACAGGGGTGCTGCGGATATCTTATCGCTGACAAGACAAGCAAGGAAGCTCTCGCACTGGATGTCCATCTCGATCTCGTCCATGACATGGCTGAACGTGTGAAGACCGAAGGATGGAAGCTCCGTTATGTAGTGGATACGCACACCCACGCCGACCACCCCTCTGGTTCACGGGATATCGCATCGAAATTCAGCTGCACCCGGATTGCTCACGAAAAGGCCCAGCACGCAGGCGTTACCGCCCACCCCAAAAATGGCGGAAAAATTAATCTTGGCAGTCTCGAAATCACTTTCCGCCATGCGCCCGGCCACACCCCTGATCACATGGTTCTAATCGCCGACGGAGCGCTATTCTCCGGAGACTCATTGTTCATCGGCGGTGTCGCACGCACGGACTTTCTGGGAGGGGATGCCGGTCTTCTTTTTGATACAATACATTCTCTTCTCACAGATCTGCCGGAAGATACTGTCCTGTTTCCAGGACATGACTACCAGAATAAGAACGAGAGCACACTCGGCAAGGAGAAAAAAGAAAATCCTTGGCTGCAAATCCGAAATCGTGACGAATTCATACAAAAACTTACCGCAAATCCCCCTCCCAAACCAGCCAACATGGATCTTCTTCTTCTCCTGAACCGTGAGGGCGTTGACATTCCGCCAACCTTGTCTGCAGATGAAGCTTCTCGTTTTGTGTCTGACGGTGGAGCTTCCAGCGTTATTGATGTAAGGACCGGAGCAGAGTTCGAGGGCGAACACATTCCCGGATCGCGCCTTATTCCACTCGACCAGATTGAACTCCGCGCCGATGAGGTGAGAGCTGCCGCCGCTCCGCGCCTTCTGCTCTGCCGAAGCGGAAACCGGGCATCAATGTCCAAAAAAACACTGGAAAAACTTCACGTTGCGGGTCTGTCCGTAATAGATGGAGGAATTATAGCATATGAAAAGTCTGGCGGTAAAACTGTAAAAGGCCGGGCGATCATTTCACTTGAAAGACAGGTTCGGATTGTGGCTGGCAGTATGGTTCTTACCGGGGTGCTTTTGGGATTTTTCATCCATCCCGCCTTTTTGATTCTTTCCGGATTCGTTGGCGCCGGCCTGATCTTTGCCGGAATCACCGACTGGTGCGGAATGGGATTCCTGCTCATGAAAATGCCATGGAACCAGTCGAGTGCGGCTGAAAACGCCCCTTCTGCAGGAGGAACCTGCGCAGCCAGCCTGCCGCCTTGTGCAGGAACATGCGCCGCCTCTCTTCCTCCCGAAAATAAGAAAACTTCCTGAAAAACTATATCTCTCACAAAGCCACAAAGTCTCTAAGGTAAGATTTTAACCTTTGTGCCGCCGCCTGTCCTCCATAGTGCTTTGACGAAGGAGGATGCCTTTGTGCGAGAAAATAAAATTAGAATTCCTGCGGATGCCTTTTCTTCAGCTCCGGTATCGCCCATCCTCTGTCTGTCTTCTTCAGGAACTCACAATATTCCTTGAGACGGCCTCTTGCATGGAACGGACCTCCCTCCTTCATCACCGTCCATAGTGGATCCGTGTCGTACTGCATCGTCATCATCATCTCATCATGCCATTCGTTCAGATATGCAATTCCTTCCCTGACCTTCTCTGGTTCCTTCTCGGTCAGATCAATCTGCTCATGCGGATCCTTCTTCAGGTTGAAAAGCATGTCCTTCGAGAAAAGATGGTATCCGTCATGGTATGTCCTCATATACAGCCAGTCTCCAAACCTCACGCCCCTCTGGCAGACATGTGCACACTGGCTTATCACAAGATATTCCCTGCCAGAATCCTTTCCTGTTTTCAGTACCTGCGCATAGCTCTGCCCATCCCAGCTCTTGCATCTTTCCCTGCCAAGCAGTTCGGCGAGAGTCGGATCCAGATCAAGATTATAGTGCAATCCCCTGTCAACCCCCTTCTTCATCCCCGGCCAGTGGACTATCATCGGTATCCGGCAGGTGATGCCATCTGCTGTCGCATGCTCGCCATATATTCCAAGCTCTCCCAAGTTCTCACCATGGTCTGAACTTATGATTATCACGAGATCATCAAATACCCTTTTTTGTTTCAATGCCTTGAAAATTCTTCCGATATGTTCGTCCATATAGCGAATTCCGCAGTCATATCCGTCAATCATCCTCCGCAGATCCTTCATGTCGCGGATTTCGCCCGGATGACGCGGATATTTCGGATTCGTCTTGTTGTCGTACATGGCGATTTCACGGGCGCAGTGAGGCCCTACCATGTTCATGTGTTTATTGACAACGTCCTCGGTCAGCCATTCAGGCAGAGGGTCGTCCTTGAACGGGTTCCCGAACTCCTCAGGCGCACGGTACGGCGTGTGCGGATCCCAGTAGTTTACCTGCAGAAACCAGTTGTCCTGGTCAGCATTGCGCGTAATCCAGTCGAGAGCTGTCGGAGTTACCTCCTCGGCGGATTCCATTCCTCCGCTTCCAGTGTTGTGGACCTCGGAGAATCCCGCCAGGAAATAGTATGCGCTGTGCCGTTCGGCGAACGGGCTGATACTGACGGTCTTCAGTCCTGCCCTCCTTAACATCCCGGGTATGCTTTCCGCATCCAGCTTGTCCCTGAAACTCCTGGACCTCCCCTCGGGCCTGAAGTCCGCACATAGCCCACCGTGGTTGACAACTCCCGTATGTATCCCGAATCTTCCGCTCATCATGGCCGTCCTGGAGGGAAGGCATGGCGCATCAGAACAGTAGTAGTTGTCGAACCTCATCCCCTGCTTCGCGATCGAATCTATGTTCGGCGAAGTGTTCCTGTGATAGCCGTAGCATCCGAGATGGTCCGGCCTCAATGTGTCCAGATCAAGATATAGAATCCTCATTTTTCCCTCCTTATTTCAGCCACAGACTTTCACAAGACTTTATTCTGCGACTTATTTCTTAACTTTAATAATTACTTTTTCCGTGCCCTTCGTGTACTTCGTGGTTAAATCTCTTTTATTGCTTCTTTCAGCATCTTCGATATTCTCGGGATCTGCCTGTCGGCGTCCGGCCGGAAATTCTCCGCCAAGGCGACAACTCCAGCAAACTTGCCCTCATAAAACACCGGGACCGCATATCTCCTTACGCCGTTCGGATTGTACTCGACATCCATAGCAAATCCGTTCTCCCTGTCGTACTCCAGCATCTTTCCGCTGAGACTTTCTGAGATTCTTTTCCTCTCACCGCTCCTGTAGACCCAGTATTTTTTCCCGGCAGTGGAGAGTCTGAGATTGGAAATTGCGATCCTCGCAACAGCCTCTAACTCTCCGTCGAGGGGGCGTTCAAAACCTACCTTCGCCTTTACGTGTATGACTGCATCATCCGGTTCAGTCCTTTGAACCAGGATCATCTTGTCGTGGTTCGGCAAATACCATTCGGCAGTACGGCAGGTCTTCTCCGCAAGGGAATCCAGCAGATCCTGGATTTTAATGGAAAGTTCCTTCCCTGCGCTGTCTATCCTTGTTATTGAGACTTTCGCGGAATATTCCTTGGATATGGGATCGCGGTCCGCCATTCCGAGAGATATCAGGGTGTCGAGGTAGCGCAGGACGGAAGCCTTGGGTTCTCCAAGATTCTTCGACAGGAGTTCCAGGTTCTGCGGACCGTTTTTAGACAGCCTTTCCAGTACCTGCATCCCCTTTTCGAGCGCCGGCGCCGGTGATTTTTTCTTTTGTTTCATATATGATATTAGTTTTATATATGAAATATATCCCTCACGTAAATACTGTCAAGCTGGAATTGTGGAAATGTTTAAAATCTGGAACATGCCTTACGGCATTAACTACTAACTTATTCCAGAAAACATTTAGAATTCGTTTGTAGTTAAGCCCGTGAGGGCTGTTCTTCTGTTCGGATTTTAACGGCTTAGATCTTGGATTGCTTGCCAAGAATACACAAGGAAAACTCTGTGTCTTTGTGTCTCTGTGGTGGATTATTCCGTCCAGTTGAACTCCATGGTCTCGCCGTCGAGCTTCCATTTCGCCGGACAGCTCGTGTCCATCCAGTCGAGAGGCTCACCGGTCGGAAGCTGGACAGATGCCCTGCTGAAAGCCGCCTTAAGAGCTCTTTTCTGCCCTGCTCCAATGATTTCGCGTTTTGCTGAAACGAAAAGAGGAGATCCGCTCCTGGCGAGAAGATCGAGCCATTGGGAGTTGAGCCTCCATGGAATGTTTTCGGTGATTCCGACGCAGTCGGCGTCAAGCGCAAAAAAAGAACGGTTCTGGCAGGCCCTGAACGCAAGCGTGTTCACACCCATCTTCCTCGTGCGCGCCCATTCCCTGCCGCTCGTATCGTCCCCGATCCTCTGGATATGCGCATATCCTGTGATCAGATGCCCGACAGTGTTGCATCCTATGATGACTGCGCCGTCCGCTGCATCGCTGACGGTTTTGTAGACATCCTTCAGTATCTCGGCGTTTGTCTTTGAACTGTCGTGGAACGACCAGCCGTCTTCTGTAATGCTGTCACCCATCTGGAAACCCCAACTCCCGGTGACATCCCAAGTCGAGAAGTCATGCTTGATCAGTTCGTATCCCCATTTCCTGAAGAGACGAATGTCCCCTGCTATTCTTTCGAGGTTCTCCGGATCTGTCGGATCAAGAACTATCTCGTAAGGGTTGGAATGGCTTTTAAAACGCGTACCTTTTACAAGCTTCACCCACGGCCTGTCTTCGGTAGTCAGGAGCGGACGGTACCAGATGCCCGGACGGCATCCCACCTTTTTAATCTTCGACGCGAGATCCTTCATGTCGGGAAATTTCTTTCCACTAAGCGACCATGGTGCACCGCCGGTAACGCCAGTGAACTGCCAGCCACCGTCAATCACAGAGAATGGACGGTTCCTGGTGTTTTCCGAAATTTCCGAGCAGAACTCGGAATCATCCAGTATCCTCTTGGCGCTGCTCGTTCCGTATGAGTAATACCAGTCGTTGAATCCATAGACGGTCATTTTTGGGAGAAGCGCCTTCGTGCAGAGCTTTTTCATGAACTTGCAGCTTGCCTGATGCGGGGAATCCTCTTCCTCCCCCTCATAATGGACTATTTCACAGGCGGTAAGTTTCCTTCCCTTGAGACAAACGCCTTTTCCTCCGGATCTTGTGTCTATGGTCAGAGAATATCCGTTCTGATCGGCATGCCAGCAGCAGAATGAAGAAGCTCCGGTTTTTACTCCAATCCCGCAGGTCTTATTTCCGTCAAAGAACATGAAATACCATGGCATCGGCCTGTCTGGGACTATCCCCCTCCATTCAAGTTCGCCATAACTTCTCTCCCAGGCATCGCCGAGGATCCTGGCACCTTCAGGCATCGTATGGCGGAATTTAATACAAATCCTGCTGATCCCCTTGTTTTTTTCATCGCATGAAATGAAGATTTTTGCTGAACTCTCCTTGTCATCTATTACGACCTTGCAGGAATTCCTTGTCCACGCCGAACCGCTTTTCTTCATGGAAAGCCAATTAGTAGCCTCCTCAATACAAATTTCTCTTATTTTGTCTATCATTGAACTATCCTTTTGTTTATAAATTTTCTTCCACCGATGACGGTGGGAGAAAATTTATCATGGCGCCGATTCCCTTTCACGGAACTTTACCGGCGACAAGCCGGTAATATCCCTGAACACCTTGGAAAAATAGAACTGGTTGCTGAATCCGCAAGCGGAAGCTATCTCCTTGACCTGCATATTTCCTGTCTGGAGCAGGTTCTGGGCGTGCTTTATCCGTTGGAGGTTTATGTAGTTGACAGGACTCGTCCCGAAATATTTCGTGAAAAGATTTGTGAAATAGTTGGTCTGCAGATTCACCGAAGCTGAAAGATCCCCAATCATGATCTCCTTTGTGATGTTCTTTTCGATGAATGAAAGCGCCGGAGCAAACCTCTGCAGGCACTTCAACTTCTCGCCCTGGGCTGAAAAATCCGCCTCCTTGAAAAGATGCAGGAGAAATGTCCGCATGATCACGTCGCGTTCCGCAACATCGGGAATCTCCTCTGACGCAAGATTGTCTATCATCTTCTTCCATTGGCCCTCAACTTGCTTTCTTTCCTGTTTTGGAATTTCAATCTCGTAAGGAAACCTGAAGAAATCAAAAAGCTCAAGACCTCCTAATATCCTCGCCTTGAAATGGACCCAGTAGAGATCCATGCGATCTTCGCACCAGTAGCGCCCCTGTGAGTTCGCGGGAATCAGGTGCATGCTTCCGGGGAAAAGATCAAAAACCTTCCCGTGATGTTCGACATGCGCACTTCCGGACTTGAGCCAATACAGGCGGCTGAATGGATCACTTATCAGGATCTTTCCCGCACCCGCCCACTTGGGACCGCACGGTGTCAACGCCCCAGCGATCACATCCACCGAAAGAGATGCTATGATTGAATTCATGGAAATACCTTTGGGATTGAAGTAAGTACGGGCTTCAGCCTGTACCATCTTAATTCAAAGCATGGGACAGGCTAAAGCCCGTCCCTACTTTATCCTTCTTTCTTAGATTTTTATATGTTTATCATAATATTATACATATGCAAGCTCTGCTTGCCAATGTAAAATATTATAAAAGGAGGAACTATGAGCAGACAAGTTGCACTCGACAATATATTTCTCAGGCCTACGGAAAGGTTCGCGCACACTGAATATTCCCTGGGATATCATGAATCCTTGAAACAAAAGTTCCCTGGGAAATCTTTGGATGACGTTTTCGACATCGATTTCCTCTGGTGCGTCAATGACGGACCTATCGACTGGAAGAAAGCCGGACGCGCCACCGACATGGGGCATGCAGGATACGCCGCCGACGGCAGCGACCAGCGGAACTCGTCGGAATCCCCATTCCATGACGCCGAGGAAATCTATGAATTTGATCCTGTCAGGGAATACGGACTCCCTTCACACAGGGAACTCGTCAGGCATTATCAGAACGTCTACGACAAGATGTGCGCAAACAGTCCGAACCAATTGTCCACAGGAGGCTATTACAAGACTGTTGTCTCTGGAGCAATCGAGTCATTCGGCTGGGAGATGCTTCTCGTAGCTGCCGCCGACAAGGTGAAGTTCGCAAAAGTCCTTGAAAGATTTGGCAGATACACGGCCCATTATGCCGCAGCCTGGGCTGAAACTTCTATTGACGCCTATATCCAGCATGATGACATGGTCTGGACCGAAGGCCCGTTCATGGAACCGGAATTCTACCGGTCCGTCATTTTCCCTCTCTACAAGAAGATGTGGGAGCCTCTTAAAAAGAAGGGGAAGAAGATACTCTACTGTTCAGATGGCACATTCGACATGTTCATGAAGGACATTGCGGACTGCGGAGCTGACGGTTTCATCTTCGAGCCTACGAACAACCTTGATTACGTAGTTGAAAACTTCGGAAGCACCCATTGCATAGTCGGCAGCAAATGCGACTGCCGGACAATGGCGTTCAACACCTGGGAGGACGTGAAGAAACAGATGGACGAGACAGCCGCCCTGGCCCGCAGATGCAAAGGATTTATCTGGGCGACCGGCAACCACATGCCCGCGAACGTGAGTGACGAGATCTGCATGAAGTACCTGGAGTACCTGCGCAAGATCTGGAAAAGATAATTGGACGGAGCGCTGGCATCCTGCCGGCAATTAGAGGTCTTCTGCCTGTAATTTATTTTCCTCTTTTCAATAGAAAGCTATAGACACGCTAAAGATGTGAACTCCAACGATTGAGACACCACCCTGTAGGAGTTCATCACGTGACCACGTTGACACGTGGAACGTGACTCACGTGCCAACTTTAGTAGTGTCTTATCTTAGCTCCATTCGGGTTTGCTCCCTGACAGGTTCCAGAAACCATCGCCTTGAACAGATGACATTTCGTTCGTAGTAGCGCATGTTTGCGCGTTCTTTTGCTTTTCAGGATCCATGAATAATGCTAGAGCACGAGACCCTACTACATAATCCCATAATTCTCCAGCCATATCCCCTTGAATTCCAACGTGTTCATACTACATTACCTTAAAGCGGGGCGGTTCACAGGCTAGGCAGATACCATTTCAAGCCATCATTCATGACTTGATGTTTAGCCGCCGACTTGATACTAATAAACTGTTATGAGCAGAATCGTTAAATTAACAATTATAGAATATGAATACAAGATGAAAAAGGAAAGTAATCATAACCAGACGCCTCCAGATAATCCGGCTCCGCCGTCTTCCTGAAGTTTTTACGTTAAAAACAAAGAAAATATTCTCGCACAAAGTCACAGAGGCACAAAGCAAGTAAATGGAGCAAAAGTTTTAGGAAAAGAGTCGGAGAAAGAACCCGTTTTCAAAAGGGTTTGTCTCAGCCCGAGCAGGAATGCGAAGGGAAAAATAAACTTGATGACTTTCTTCGTGGGCTTCTGTTTTCTTCGTGGTGAGAATTCTTCCCGACTCCTCCGGGCCGGGATCTTCGACTTTGTGCCTCTGTGGCTTTGTGAGAGAAAAAAGAAATTAGAATTTTTAAGGTCCTCTATATTCCATCCCATACAGGTTTGCCAAGAAAGGTGGAAAGAGACTGGGCATCTTTGCGCAGCTTTTCTGAATTGCCATGGTCGATGACATTTATCCGGGAGCCGTCCTCCAGTACAAGATTGAGCTCGTAGCTGTAATAGGAAGACTTGTTTCCGCTGCAGTATTCTGATACGAGCTGAAGCGCATGTATCTGATTCAGCTTCGTATAGTGCTTGAGTGTCTCGGGATTCAGCATCTTCTCCGGATTCTGCCAGCCTTTCCAGAAATGGCCCGCCCTTCTGTCGAAGACAATTGGCTTTGTCCCGAAATAGAGCATAATTCCGCCTATGATTGCAAAGATAGATCCTATCAGGATAGGTACAATTGTTTCAGGATTTAATCCTAATTTACCTTCAGAATACATTGCGATTGGAACCGCAAGCATCACTCCTAGTCCGATAAAAAGAAAGATCAGATAGAAAAATTTGGCTCCCCAGGATGAACGGAATTCCATCCTTTCCGGACCCATGGCGATCAGCCTGTGCGTGCAGAAGTTCGCTCCACCTCCCTTTGCCGGAGTCCAGCCTGTCTTGCCCGCCAGCGGATCGTTGAAAATACTGGGATCAAAAGATTTCCTTGCACCCGAAAGGCTCTTAAGGAATTCCTGTATGCCGTTGATAGAGAAATTGAATTTCATAATGTAGGAAAAATAATCCGGAACTGGTGAATAATCAAGGAGTTTGCCATTTTCCCCCATTTCAGGATTTTTACATAACGCCCCAATTATAAGCCATGGCACAAAAACTACGTTGCTTATATGTCTTGTCTTTACGTCAGGCGCTTTGGCCTGACCTTGGAATGCGGTGATTCATCACCGCTTTGTATCGCAAAATTCATTTTGCGAAATTTAAACGAGAAATGAATTTCTCTGAACAAGGCGGGAATAAATTCCCGCACTCCATGTGATTCGCTTCCCACTTCGCCCCTTGGGCTACTAGGGACAGGTCGCTCATCATAAAACAATTTTAATACGAATCATTTAATAATTTTCGATTCTTACCTACTATTTCTTCCTCTGGGCCTCGGTTATCTCGAGACCTGTCGAATAATCAAGCTGGCGCGGTTCGTATTCCTCGTTCTCGCGCTGGCGTGTCATGCCGGTGTATGACCAGCTGGCATCCTTGGCATCCTTGCGCCACGGCCTGCGTTCCCAGTAGTAGCCTCTGAAGGGATCGCGTGTCCTGTTCATCCATTCGAGAAGCTTGTCATGGAGACCGTCCCTTATCTTCGCATGCTCCTCGGAATTTATCAGATTCTTCATCTCGTAGGAATCTTCTTCAAGGTCATAGAGCTCATCGGAAGCCAGGAGGTTTATCACCAGCTTGTAGCGGCTGTCACGGCAGCAGCGGATTGGCTGGAATCCGCCGAACCCGTCATGGTCGACCTCATAGCGTCCGAATTCGATGAAGATTTCATCGTTGATAAACACATCAGGATCTTCAAATGCCTCCAATACGGTGGTTCCTTCAAGAATGCTGGGTATTTCAACATCCATAAAGTCCATCATGGTCGGAACAATGTCTATGTGTGATATGAGGCTCTCGGATGCGGACCCTTTGGAAGCAACTTCCGGACATTTCACGATGAGAGGAACATTCGTTATCTCCTCATACATCGCTGCTCCCTTGCCGCCTATGGAATGGGAATTCATCATGTCTCCATGGTCGGTCGTGTAGATCACAAGTGCATCGGGGGCGTTCTTCTCAATCGCCTCCATGACTCTTCCGATCTCGTAGTCGACATACGAATTGCATGCCAGGAAATAAGTATAGGCATCAAGCTTCAGCGAGTCCTTGTCACCCTTGCATGCGTCTCCAGACCAGGCCTTGTGGTGTTCCGGCTTGTCATCGAGCCTGTCCCAGATGTTCGGGCTCTTCGGGAACTCATAGCCCTTGTACATGTCGATAAAGCGTTTCGGGCAAAGGTAGGGATGATGCGGTTCGTCATAGGAGACGACAAGGAGGAAATCCTCATCAGTGTTCTTGCCGATGAAATCTATCGCCTTGTCAGAAACCCTGTGTCCGTAGAGGAAATCTTCAGAAAGATCCTCCTCATTGGTTTTCGGAAGCCTGGAGCGGACACGGTCCTTCTCGCTGAGTTCTTCAAGATAGCTGCGCATGTCGTACCAGTAATTTTCATCCCAGCCTTCAGGGCATCTTCCGACTCCGAAATAGTCTCCTCCGTCAAGGTGCCATTTGCCGATGTATGCGCAATGGATTCCGTTGTCTGCGAATCTTTGTCCAATCGTCTTCACATTGTCACCAAGCGCCATGCTGTTGCCCCAGCTTCCGCTGGAATGCGGATAGATCCCTGTGAACAGTGCGGCACGCGCGGGCCCGCAGACCGGCTGGCAGCAGTATGCCTTCTCGAAACGGACGCCCTGCTCTGCGAGCTTGTCCAGGTTTGGCGTCTTCATATCCTTGTTTCCATAGCATCCCAGCATGTCCTTGCGCTGGGTGTCTGTCATGATCAAAACAACTTTTCTACCTGATCCCATATTTTTTTCCGTTTCAGTTAAAATTGAATTCATTATTTGAAAGGATGAGAATTTATAATATCAAAGGAGATTTTCTACCTTGAAAGCAAAATATAATCAAGGGAACCTTTGAAATTTGACATATCCTGAATAAAATAGAAGAAGCAAAACGAAATTTAATTATGAAACCAAACATCTTACTGATTTTCACGGACCAGCAGAGGGCCGATACCATAGGCGCTCTTGGAAACAAGATCATCAGGACTCCGGCCCTAGACCGACTGTGCCGTGAAGGAACCGCCTTCACGAGCGCGTATTCCCCGAGCCCCGTATGCGTCCCGGGCAGATGCTCCTACCATTACGGACAGTATCCCTTCAACACGAAATGTTATGACAACGGATCACCTATGCCTTCAGACAAACCTTCATTCATGGATGTGCTCAAGGACAACGGATACCTGACCTATGGAATCGGGAAATGCCATTTCACTCCCGATGGCAAGGCCATGCGCGGCTTCACAAAGAGGGAGACTCAAGAGGAGATTGTAAAAAGCCCCAAAGAGGATGATTATCTCAAATTCCTTTTCAATAATGGATATTCTCATATCATCGATCCTCATGGAATGCGCGGCGAGATGTACTACGTCCCCCAGCCATCCCAGATCTCGGCTAAATACCATCCGACCCAGTGGATTGGAGACAGATCGATCGAATTTCTAAAATCCCATGCGAAATCAAGGAATCCGTGGATGCTTTTCAGCAGTTTCATCCATCCGCATCCGCCCTTCTCACCGCCCGCATCATGGTACAAGATGTACCGCGCCCCGCAGATGCCATTGCCGAAAGTGCCTGAAAACTGGCAGGATCTCATCGTATTCATCAACCGTTTCCAGAACAGGTATAAGTACCGCGACCGTGGAATCGACATCAATCTGCTCCGCTGCATGAAGGCTTTTTATTACTCGTGCATTTCGTTCATCGATTTCCAGATAGGACGCATGCTGGACGAACTCGAGAAGTCCGGCCAGATAGACAATACTCTGATCATCTTCACGTCCGACCACGGAGAACTCCTCGGCGACTACAATTCCTTCGGAAAACGCAGCATGCACGATTCCTGCGCCAGGATCCCTCTTATTGCGAGATATCCGGAACGATTCAGGAAAAACTCAAGATGCAGGACACCGGCAAGCCTTGTCGATGTATTTCCGACCATCCTGGAATCTGCCGGTATATCTTCCAGGACTTTCAATTCCGATGGCACAGACCTTGCCAAAGTACAGGAACTGAAGGACAGAAAGATATTCTCCCATTTCAACAATGCCGGGAACGGGCTGTATATGTCGCTCGACAGGAAATGGAAATATTTCTACAGCGCACCCGACGACAAGGAATTCCTCTTCGACAGAATCAACGATCCGGAGGAAACAAGAAATATCCTCCCAAAAAACCGCAAGTCTGCCGCTGAAATGCGCGATTCTATTATCTGCGAACTTTGCAGATCTGGGGAAAAGGAATCCGTTGACAAAAACGGCTGGAAAAAATACCCTGTCAGGAAGATGCCGGAAGATCCTGATGCCGGACTTCTCATCCAGGATCATCCGTGGGCAGAAACATGTCAAGTCCTGATTTCGATTTGACACTTTAAATTAAAATTACTTTGATTAGAACAATGATTTATTTCTTCAAACA
>Ga0154564_190_pt1 | contig 47753 bp, 46 predicted proteins | sample RifGroF2_FD_105707 | JGI IMG/M metagenome (GOLD analysis project Ga0154564, IMG submission 105707) | Lentisphaerae bacterium GWF2_49_21
CCTCTGGTGTTCCAGTTGTTCCTACAGGAGCATTGCTGGGTAGCTATGTTGAGAAAGGATAAGCGCTGAAAGCATCTAAGCGCCAAGCCTGCCCGAAGACTATATATCCCTTATACGCAAGTATACTAAAGGCCGGTCGAAGACTACGACCTCGATAGGCTGGAAATGCAAGTGCCGCAAGGCATTCAGTTTACCAGTACTAATCAGCCGTGAGGCTTAATCACCTTTTTTCCAACCGTCGATGTGACTATTTATGGACGGCTGGGAAAAGGAATAAAATACACTTGATGAATGTTGCAAACCTATTCTTCTTATTTTTATATTTTCAGAAGCCATAATAAGCTTCTAAAAGGTTTCCCGGTGCCCATAGCGAGAAGGTTACACCCGTTCCCATTCCGAACACGGCCGTTAAGGGTCTCTGCGGCGATGGTACTACACAATAGAGTGTGGGAGAGTAGCGCGGTGCCGGGATTTTTTTTTGCCGATATTTTTTTCGCGACGAAAAAAATATAAGTAATTGCTTTAATACTTATCTGGGATATCTTAAGCAATTAATAATCTTGATGGGGTCATTTTGAATATTTACCAGGAAACATCCTATAACGGGAAATCTGTAAGCAACTTTGTCGAGGAGGAAAGCATTTTCATTGAATGCGACTTCACCTCGGCGAACATCCATGGAGCCGTCATTACCGACGCGATCTTCATAGCCTGCAACTTCTCAAAGGCGAATCTGGGACTATGCACCGCATTCAGGACCAAATTCATCAGCTGTGAATTCGATTCGACCCTTTTCAAAGGCTCAAATCTCGAAAGCAGCGTGTTCATCAACTGCAATATCAAGAACTGCGACTTCACTTCGGAAGCTTCCGGAGGCAAGGGTATCTTCAACGACATTACCACTGAAGGATGCACGGTCGAAGGTACCTTCCCGGAAGAGTAGACAATTGCAATAATCTGCAATTGTCTGTTTTCAGGTGTCAGAGTCCAGTTTTCAGGAAGGAAATTACATGCAAGATATTTCTATTTAGATTGGACCATCTTTTTTTCTAACCCCTGACACCTGAAGCCCGACACCCGGATTTTTATAAGGGGAATATCTCTTTGTGCTCTATCTTTTCGCCGCAGAATACGCAGGTCTTGCTTTTTACGGATACAGGACGCGAACAGTTCTTGCATTTCGAGGTTGAGGAGGTGTAGGCCTTAGCCTTTTCAAATTCTACTTCAGTTATCTTCTTCCTGAGATCCTCGTCTGTCGTACCCGTCTTTTCCCTGAGCAGTTCCCACATGGCCTGGGTGATTATTGTAAGATGGTGGATTTCATCCCTGAGCCTCTGGTTTTCAACGGAGGTCTGCTGGGCAAGACCCTGGGCGTCCTTGAGCTGATCCTTCCTTAGGTTATCAGTAGGATAAATGTGAAAATTCAACATCTTGACCCCCTTGCGCCTGTCGGCGGCTATAAAGTAACTTATTGTTAATCTGGCACATTTTCTTCAAAGTTCAAAATAACTATTAAATTTATTTGTTCCCGTATGAAATTCTTCCAGTTGTCTGATCAATTTTAATGCTTACATAGCTCTGTGAATTCCTGTTTGTCATCGTCAAGGATGCCCCGATATATTTCGCTTCGGCCAATTCGATATATCTTCCACTGGGAGTGAGCCCATTCGGCTTGAATACGACTGCAGCGAAATCTGTGGCGGATGAACTGCCTCCTATGTCGGAACAATCAACCCCCTTGTTGGGTGAAGTTGCAGGCAGCGGGGATGGAGATATCGTCGTAATGGTTCCATTTGAGGGTGTGAGATATCCGGCTGTCGTGTTCACTCCGTCGTCGTCATCTACCTCGACTATGGCGACTCCTTCCGGAAGTAATTCCCAGGTTTCACCCTGTATCCATTGCTGGAAATAGTAATTGCTTCCATTTTTTGCAACAATGCAGGCCCTGTATGAATTATGGAAATGACTGTCTGGGAAGCTTGTGGCCGCCGGCTTGCCCGAGCACTGGGGCATCAGGATGGCCACATACTGTCTTTTGCTTATGGCATACGATCTTGCAAGATTAAGCTTCGTAGAAAGGGTCCTTGCAGCAAATTCAGCGCCCTGCCCCCTGATCAGCCTTGCGAATTCTGGCGCAGTTATGGACATCAGAATTACAAGTATCCCGATGACTACAAGTATCTCTATAAGCGAGAATTCTGATCGTGTAATTTTGACGGCCATTCCCGCACCTATTTGTTTTCTACGATTGAAACCAGCTCCTGTATGACGTTGAAAAGGCCGTCAAGGCCGGTAGGCTTGACAAAATAAGCCCTTGCATTCAGGTTCTTCACCTTGGATTTGTCATTCTCGCTCTGGGAAATGCTGAGGACTGCAACAGGTATTTCCTTGAGCTTGTGGTCCTTGTTTATCTCTTCAAGCACTTCAAATCCATTCATGCGCGGCATATTGAGATCGAGGAGAATCAGATCAGGATACGGCCTCTGGGTGAATTCCCCTTCCATCCGGAGATATTTCATGGCCTCGATTCCGTCCTGGGCGACGTTCACATTGAACTCCCTGTTGCTCTCCTTGAATGCCTCAAGGGTAAGCTCTATATCATCAGGATTGTCCTCGACCATGAACACCTGGATGATTTTGTTCTTCTTTTTCTCAATTATCATTGACCGTTCTCCTTTCTGTTTGCAACTGGTATGGTAAAATAAAATATTGCACCCTTGTCCTGCTCCGATTCAATCCGTATCGAACCGCCATGGCGTTCGATGATCCTTTTGCACATTGCGAGGCCGACCCCGTAACCAGGGAATTCCGACTCCTTGTGCAGTCGCTGGAATATTGTAAATATCCTATCGAAATATTTCGAGTCAATACCGATTCCATTGTCTTTTACATAAAACTCGTAAAATCCGTCCTTTTTGGCGACTCCGACATGTATTACGGGAATGTTCTTGTTTTTCGAAGAGAACTTGATGGAATTGGCTATAAGGTTCTGGAATACTCTTAGCAGCTGGAGGAAATCCGCATATACGGATGGGAGGTTGTCGTGGGTGATCCTGGTGCCCGTTTCATTGATTGCGACCTCGAGATTGCCGAGGGCGTGTTCGAGTATCTCATTGCAGTCGACCAGCTTGAAAGGTTCCGCATGGGTGCTGATCCTGGAATATTCCAGCACGCTTGTTATCATCACCTGCATGTTTTCGGCTGCTGCGTTTAGACGTTCTATGTAGTGATCGGCCTTGGCATCCAAGGCTCCGTGATATCTTTTTGAAAGCAGCTGGATGAATCCGGAAATTGAACGCAGAGGTTCCCTGAGATCATGGGAAACCGCATAAGAGAATTTCTCGAGATCCCTGTTTGAGCGCTCAAGTTCAATCTTCTGGGTCTGCAGTTGGGATATGAGGTCCTTATGTTCTATGGCGTTGTGCAGGGCCTTCATGAGGATCTTCCCATTCAGCTTGTGCTTATATAGGAGAGTCCTGGTGTCGATTCCGAGCGATGCAAGATCAAACTCATTGTCATCGAAAAACGTAAGAGCCACAAAGGGTATTGAAGGGAACATGTCCCTGATCTTGAGAAGAGTATCAGAATCGGTTTTCAATGGAGTTTTAAGGTCGATCAGGATGGCGTCTATTTTCTCCCTGTTTAGCAGTTCAAGGGATCCTGGTACGGACTGTGAATAGAAAAGTTTACAGGCCTCTCCGGAAATTTCGCTGAGGAAATCCCTGATGGTCTGTATGTCGCCGAGATCCTTTTCGATCAAAAGTATCTGCATGTGCCAATAAACCTCCGTCCTGTAATTCTATGAAAAATCACCCCGATATTCAAGGGTTTGATCATATTTTCCATGAAAATATCCATCAAGATACTCCACATTGTTGCAATAGGCTGGCATTTATCATATAATTAGGTTGTAATAATTTGGAAAAATACCGGATTCCGGAAAGATCTGGGAGTTTTTTATGTCGGAAATAATGAAAATATCGGGATTTCAACACTCCCGCCGTGGCATTGGCAGATCCTGCAAGCCCATGTATTTCAACCTGATTGAGCTCACCATAGCCATTGGAGTGGTCGGGATTGGTTTCACGGGTATAATTTCCCTTTTCCCAGAGGCTTTGAAGACCACCCGTGATGCAATAGGCGAGAATTATTCCTCCTATGTGGCCAACCAGTTCCTCATTTATATTGCAAGAAGCTGCAATGATCCCACTAATAATTATCAAGGGAATACAAAGGATTTCTGGGAGGAATACATATATCCTGCTGACACACTGCCTATACCGGAATCATGTCCGACTGGAGCAGACGAGACGGCTGCGACTTTTGCAACTTCTGCCGAGGAAGGGGGGATCTATACCTCGGACAATCCCGGAATCTACAGGGTCAGGCAGGGGACCTCGAACCTTGTAGACTATCAGGCTACCATAAGGATATGGAAATCAACAATCAAGAACATGTATATATATAACCAGAACTATTCCGAAATCGGTTATGAATATGCCGTCAATCTCAATATTGAGATAAGCTGGCCTTCGGAGAAACCATATGGGAACAGAGAGAAAAGATATTATATGATGGAAATTTTCCGGCAGCAGTTCTGAAAAGAATGGATAGGTGGATATGCTTAAAATCGCAAAACCAGCAACATCTGTTTTACGTTTCACCCTGATTGAGCTCATCGCCTCAATGGGGGTCTTCGCCGTTCTTATGCTTATATTAATGACATTCTTTGATTCCGCGCAGAGGACTTGGACGGAATCTTATAACAGAAGCCTGGCCTATGAGAACGCAAGGATCGCCTTCGACCTGATAGAAAGGGACTTGCAGTGCATCTATTACCAGCAGGAAAACGTGCCTTTCTGGCATAAGGCGGCCACTGCTGCTGCCTGGACTGCCTACAGGAACCAGATGCTCGCATTCGTCTCTCAAACTCCGGTACCTCCTAACAGCTACTGCGAGTCCAAGCTATGTGAAATCAAATATCAGCTCTATTACGCCTCGGACCACAATGATGCCAATGATGGCTGGCTACTGAGAAGTGCAACAGGGGACAAGAGTGATGCCAATATTGACAATTCAAAGTGGAACTTCAACCAGAATTTCACAGTCGGGCTGTCTGATGCACTAAACGCCTTTACTGGAAACACGGATTCCAGCGATGATTTCGACAAGATAATCCCATATGTCACAGATCTCTCTTTCACATGCTACAAGCTCAACGGTTCTGAAATAACTCCTGACTCCTCCGGAACCGCCACCACCGAATTCCCATATTCCATACGGGTGGATATAACTCTCATGGACAGGAACTCCTTTGCAAAATGGCAGAACCTCGACAGAGGAGGAACGGCGAACGCAGCACAGTTCAAGAACGACCGTTCCAGGAAGTTTTCCAAAACCTTTCTCATAGGGGAGAGAGGGCAGTATGAATAAAAATATTAAAATCCATGATTTTATATTATTTTTGAGAAGGCGCGAGGAGGGAATGGCACTGATAATGACTGTTGCCATGCTTTTCATGCTTCTCCTCATGGCTATAGCATTTGCATCGACTGCCAGGATGTGGAAGCAGGCTGCCGGAAACAGCAATGACCTTGCTGTTACAAGGCTTTTTGCCGAATCCGCTATCCAACGGGCGATTGGCGCACTCAGGTTCTACAGCTCAATCTCCGGAAACCAATATGCCGATGTCATAAGTCATGACGAGGTCGATTCAATTACTGCCAACAGGAAAAACTTCGATACTTTGTACAGGATTGCAACTGTTTCAAATGATGTCCAGTATGACTGGGTATCCCCCTATGATCCTGATGCAGTCGATGCTGTCCACTGGCAGTATGTGTATAACGGCCTTCCCGGTCCTTCTGATGCAGGATATGATGCTAAAAATCCAAAGAAAATCATTGGAAGAATTGCCTACGTGACAGTTGCCGTTGGAGGGAAACTAGATCCTGCCGCATGTGTGGACCATAACTCAACCGTCGGCAGCGCGGTGAATGAAAACGGAGCCAGCGAGGAAAGAAATGGGATATATGTAAAAGAAATCAACATACAGGATCTGGATCCGGCAAACGCAACCACATTTCTGCCGGTGGCAACTATCAGCAATTTCAGCTCGGCAAATGCTTCGCCGGCAGGGAGACTTGCAGACGGTGAAAGATGGATCGACTGGGATAAGCTTTTTTCCCCGTCCAAACTCAATATTACAGACAGCATCCAAAAAGATGCATTCAGAACCTGGTTCACTATCGACAATCCAGCGGATCCCGAGGCGTTCTGGGTAGATACCGACAATGACGGTCTTCAGGATTCCGGGGAACTTTTCCACAGGTTCAATCTGGCAAGGACAGATTGGAATGCAATGGCTGTCGGGAATATAATAGCTAGTCCGACAACGTACAGCAATGCGGCTTCAACATACGACGGCAATGGTATTAAATGGCTCAATAACTGGACGGATGCCGGTACTTACTCTACGGTCACCGCCAGGAAAAACCAAATTGCCTCGAATATCAAGGATTACAGCGATTCTGACGACGACGTGACAACCGACAGCACCACGGCACCTACCTACACAGGAAATGAGAAGACCCCCTATATAAATGAACTTGCCCTGGAAGTCCAATGCACGACAACAATGATAAATATTGAAGGTCCTGAAAAGGAAGCTCACTTGGATTTCTACATCAGGTGCGGAGGGGAGATCATAAACATGTATGGGGAGAATTTCTCAGCGGCGACCACCCTTCGTATGATCGGAACGATAGATTTTGACTATCATGCACAGGATCCTCCGGATGTCCAGCATTATTCTGGGACATACGACAGGACATTTGATCTCACGGCAATTGGAAGTTCCTCCTACAAGTTTACCTGGGATGTTCAACCCTTTCTGGTTACAAAGACCATTATCTGTCTTCCTCCTCATAAGGTCTGGGTTGATAATTTGAAAGTCGGAGTGAATACGTCCATTCTCACTTATAACGGCAAATTTGCAGACTGTGCAAAACCCGATGCCGCAGGAGAATTCAGTAATACATTCCTCCATCTTGTGGAAAGGGACAACCATGGAATTGACACCACTTACTTCGAATACCAGGTAGATGACCCGAGGCAGAATCTCAATTCCGGAGACTGGCCACAGGCGACATGTCCGGTACAGCAGGATCCTGCCATCAGTCCAGTATATGTCTATACCGGAACAATCGATGCCATAAATAGTGGAGTAACCTGCACAACAAGCGGAGACGCGGAGACCGGGTCTACTCCCCCGACCATTTCAACGGCCTTTATAAGGAATGCCCCTATGAAATCCCCTTGGGAGCTCGGATGCATACATCGAGGAGGAAAATGGGAGACAATAAACCTTCTGACATATAATGAAACTGATGGACATTACGGTATTACTCCAACGGCCGGTGGTGGGACATTTGCTTCAGGGGACGCCAATATTCTGGATCAGGTCAAGATGACAGGCAATACGGAAACATACGGACTTGTAAGCATCAATGCATCAACAGACAGCGTCCTAAAAGCATTGATTGCCAAGATAAGGGCGGGCGTGCCTTGGAAGAATAATGGTTCGGATGGTACGTCCGGAACTGCTGACGACAATTCACCCGGCAGCAGGAACAATGGTACCGAGCTTACCTACAATACCAACGTGACAAATATAGCTTCAGCTATTTCCGGATCAGCGTACCGCCAGTTTAAGACAAGGGGACAGATAGTGAAAGTCTCCAAGCTCAGCGATGGAACCGAGGCGACTCAGACTAAGAATGCGACCAAGGAGGAGATCATCGGCAAGTTCATCAATCTCACAAAGGCGACTTCCATTGATGATACCATTGTCATAATCGCCCTTGCCCAGGCGATCAAGGATGTCGGGGACGGCAAAACGATAAGCAAGGATCTTGATGCGAACGGGACTATCGGGAGTGCAGACGAGGCCACTGCCACTGTCAAGTACGATATCAATGGGGATGGAGATATCACTGACACCATTTCCGAAACTTTTAGCAATTGCCAGTATGGTACATACAATCAGTATGCCGATGAGATACTTGCGGAGCAGAAAGTGCTTGCTGTTGTATCCAGGAATCCGGTCAGCGGAAAATGGAAAATCATAAAATTCATGTATCTTGAGGACTGATCTATGGGAAATAATGGTACAGGCATAAAATTTACAAGCATATTGATGGCAGCTGTTTTTTTGGCCTCCTTTTTCATAAGCGCCCAGGAAGAAGTGGTTGTCAAGGGAAAGGTTGTCTATTCAAAGTCAATGGTAGATGCGAACCTGAAGACGATAAAGGACATTGTCAAGGATGGAAACAAGATGGGAGGAGGGACCAGGGAGGTTCAATCCTCGCAGATATACGGATTCATCTATCAGATGAATTATTTTGCGAATTACGCTGAGATTGAGAAGGTCACGGGATATTCCCGCGACTGGTTTTCAGCCATGAAAAAGACACTTGAAGAGATGTGGATTCCAAAGAGCAAGATGGAAACGGCTGTTTTGAACAAGAATGAGAAAATTGTCGCCCAATATGAACCTGTCTACAAGGCTGCCCACAAGAAATTCCTTGACCTGCTCGATCATCCTCAGAAAGCCCAGAAGAAGAAATAAGACTTTCATCTATTGGAAGACAGATATTCTCTGATTGCCGCTGCAAGATAATTTCCGAATATCTTAGCCGTTTCCTGGTTTACTTCCTGTCCCCTGGCCTCGGAGTAGGGGAGTTCCAGTGTCATTGCGGCCTTGGATCCCTGTTCATATGCCCAGTTTGAACTTGTCTTCAGCCCCGGAGGATTTCCGATGTTCCAATCCTTGCCAAATGGAAGATTGTCCTCAATGAAATATGGAAGAGGCCCCTTGTTGACTTCCATCAGGGCTTTGCCCAATTCCAGCTGTTCCTTCCAGTTGTCCGCGTGCCTTGATCCGGGAATGTAGATGGAATTGTTCCCCTTGCCCCTTATCCACGGGCAGTGGATGTCGAGGAAAAGGAAAGTTTTCCCCTTGATCCATTCCGGGACAAAATCCATTATGGCCTTGGTTTCATTGTATACGGCATCTGGAATATAATCCCTGTTATGGTCGTGTGGACGCCTGTTCTTGCCCTGGTCCCCGTCTTCAACACCGTCCTTGTCGACAAAGGGTATTATCATGATCCGGGCATTCTTAAGGAACCAGTCCGATTCCAGGATTGATTCGATGGCGCCTTCCACCGCATAATTGGCCATCATCTCGCAGCAATGGTGGCGTGCCGTTATCAGAATGCGGAACTCGCAGTCCGGCCCGCCAATCATTAGCCTTTCAACATCCCTTCCCTTTTTTGATTTGCATAATCTGTCTATTTTCAGATTTGGATTATTCCTGTATTTTTCCAGGAATTTCTCAAAATTACGCTCCGAATAAGGCATCCCCATGCTGAATCTGACATCATTTGCGGTTTTTGGGAACTGAAACTCAAATGATGATGGACCGAGGTTTTCAGGGAGAAGCCAGTTCCATGTCCATCCGTCGTCGAGGCTGACGGCTGCGCCATGATCTGTCAGGAGGTTTTTTCCTGTGAGATTGAATTTGAGTTTTTCCCCACCGGCATCCTTTATCCTGAAACACCAGTAGAACCAGTCGCCCTCGGTGTCCCGGAGATCCTGCCGTATATAGATATCATTACCGTCAATTTTCTCAACGATGATGTTTCCTGTCGGGAAATCGGAATCTATTTTCATGGAAATAATCTATCACCTTGTAGTTTAAAATTCGAACAAGGTCAACCAGTGATAAGGATTATTTTCACGGCAATTTGAGTTTTGAGGCTGAAAATTCTTGAATTTACTGATTAAATATGATAGAATCACAGCTTCCGCAACTGGAAAGAATATTATCCGATGAAATATGCTATTTTATCTGATATCCATGCGAATCTGCATGCATGGAATGCCGTCAAGGACGACATGGAACTTGAAGGTGTCGAAGCAGTGGTCTGCCTTGGCGACATCATCGGCTACGGACCCAGGCCCGTCGAGACCCTTGATTCCGTCTGCTCCAGCTCCAACTATATTGTCCTCGGAAACCATGAAGCCGTGATTGAGGGTAGCTTCGACCGTTCACAGTTCAATGATGAAGCCTGGAAGATGATCGATTGGACAGGAAATCAGCTGAGTCCGGATGACGGAAAATTCTTCGAGCAGCTTCCTCTTGTGATAGAAATGGATTCAGGGACATCCAAGATCCTCTTCGTGCACGGTACTTCGTTCCAGCCCGAATCCTTCAGCTACATAATTGAGACTGAAAGTGCAATGGAGGCCTGGAACGCCTGCGATGCGGACATTATTTTCGCCGGACATACCCATGAAACCGCCATTTTCATGCTTAAGGAAGGACATGTTTCAAAGAGGAAAGTCGCAGATTTTTCAATAAAGCCCGGCAGAAGATACATTGTGAACGTCGGCAGCGTTGGTATGCCAAGGGAAACTGATTTCAGGGCGGGTTACTGTATCTTCGACACGGATTCAGGTCAAATATCCTTTAAGAAGGTGTCATACGACTTTGAAGCGTTCAGGAAGGATGTCCTGGATATCATCGGTGAGTCTGAGCAGTCAAGACATGTTCTCAGCTGTTTCAAGGGATCCCAGCATAAGCCGATCAAGGAACAACTCGACTTCGTTCCATCCACTGTAAGCCAGATACTGTCAAGGCAGATGGTGTTCAGGGAGAAAATGTCGGTAAGGGCGGATGGAATGCCTCCTCCAAGGCAGTTCCGCCTGAACAGGGCCGCAATCGGAACTGCCAAGGAAGTCAAATCGAAATCTAGCAGGAAGCATCCTGGAATAAACAAAAAGCTCTGGTTTTCCATCTGCGGATTTTTCCTGATGATCGCGATAGCCGCGACACTTGTCGCCATATTTATTCCTCCTCCTAAGGCTATACCGATTGAGACTGCCGGTAAAGAGGAACCGGCTGCTGTTGGCGCCGCGACCGCAGAGAACAAAACGGAAGTTTCTGACAGGAAGACCGAACCTGCACCGACCCCGGAAGTCAAACCTGTGGAGACAAAAGGTATTTCACTGCCCAAGCGGAAGGAAATCATCCCGGTGGCCCCGAGCACAGTGGGAGTCCGCCTTGAAACGAATTTCGGAAACGGTTCAAAGTATATTAAAGTTTCCGGACAGGACAATTCATCGCTGCCTGAAGGCTGGCGCGAGTCTTCCGCCTGGGGGGATCCGATGTGCAGCTATTCATTCCAGCCGGAAGTGGATGGAGGCTTCTTGAAATGCGATGGTGCGGCGAAGGGCAGGATGCTTATTTATCATGAGTTCAACGGGCTGGCGCCCGGAAAGACATTCAAGATCACCCTGAAGGTGAAAGGTACGGCCAAATCAGAAGTCTATGTTGCATTCGGTGCTCTGGAAAAGCCTTGGAACGTATACGACAATGCAGCCCTCCGCCTCCCTGGAGATTGGAAGGATGTCACAACGATGCTCACCTGCGGACAGGTTCCTGCGAATACTCCATCAGGTTTTATGATATATGCTCGCAGTCCGGGCGCCTTTGGAATCATGTCGGTAAAAGTCGAGGAAATCAGCTTTCTTATGAGATAATTTATTCACGAGGAACTGGTGAATAAATTATACTGAATAACGGTCTACTGAAATAACCATTTATGGGGAGACAGTATGAAAATTGGCAGAATGAGAGAGTTGGTGCGCACTATTTCAAGAGGAACAGTACTAACGGCAGTCCTGGGCCTTTTGCATTCGGCCCATGCCGCCGATGAAGTGAAGGTGCCTTCAGACAAAAGTAAATTTCATATAATCGTGCTTATGGGGCAGTCGAACATGGCCGGATCAGGACATCCAGTTCCGCCTGAGTACATCAAGGCGGATCCAAATGTGATTTTACTCGGAAATGACATGAAATGGACCAGTGCGAAAATCAACTTTGGAGCTGGGTTCGGGCCGGGGCAGGCTTTTGCCCGTCATTATGCTGAACTTCATCCAGGAGTCACTGTCGGCCTGATACAAGGAGCCCGCGGAGGCAGAAGCCTGAAGGAACTTTCAAAGGGAGGCAAGGACCGTGATGGCGCTCCCAACTATGACAATGTCATGGCGAAGATAAAGGAGGCGATGAAGGTCGGGATACTGAAGGGCGTACTCTGGCACCAAGGAGAAAGCGACTGCGGGGACAAGGCCTACGTTGAAAAGCTCAAAGTCCTTGTGACCGATTTACGGACCGACACCGGTATTCAGGATCTTCCTTTCATTGCAGGTGAACTTGGCCGTTATGCGACATGGACCTCAAACTTCAATACCAATATCATACCTAAGGCGAACACTGAAATCCAGTATTGCTCCGTAGCAAGTTCAGAAGGTCTCCTGGACCTCGGGGACAAAGTTCATTTCTCCGGATTCTCCTGCGAGGCCCTCGGGAGCAGATATCTGATGGAATACCTGAAAATCAAGGAACCCGAGCTCGCCACAAAATTCAAACCGGCCCTTGATGATATAACAAAGAAGATGGCAGCGAAAGATGCTGAATGGATAACTGTAGTAAATCCCTCGATGTCCGATGGCGAAACGAGACCTGTCGGCTGGGACGGGAAATGGACTTCAAAGGGGAGTTTGAATGCCATACGCGATGACAAAGATTTCGCATCCGCCCCGGCTTCGCTTAGAATCGAATCGGCAGGAGGTCCGGTACTTGGTTCTGTTACGACTCCTATCAAGGAAGTCTCCGGCAAGAATATCAAGGTGACCTGCAAGATGAAAAATGCGGGATTCGCAAAATGCTGTCTGGTAATAACCGGTCTTGACGGCAGCTACAAGCAGGCGTTGAACAAGGAACTTATTGATGCGAAGGATGCTAAGGAATGGACAATCCTTTCCGCTGAGTTTGTCGTTCCCTCGAATGCAGTCAATGATCGTCTTGCCATACTTGTAGAAGGAGAGGGGAAGGCATGGCTCGACGATATTTCCATAGAAAAGTCAACTCCTCCTCCCGAAGCGGCTTCACCCGATAAACCAAATATCGCTGGAGGAACCAATATTGCCTTGAATAGTTCAATGTCAGAAGGAGATGACAAGCCGACGAACTGGACGTCTGTCTGGACATCCAGCGGGAAACTTAAGGGCAGTAAGGACACACAGACCTTCAAATCCGGACCCGCCTCCCTCAAGATCGAATCCGATGGAGGACCTGTGAAGGGAAGCATCAGCCAGAAACTTGAAGGTGCTGCAGGAATGAAATTGAAGGTCAAGGGCTGGGCGAAATGCCAGGGTCCGAAGACCTGCTCTGTAGGAATTGGAACCTTTGACGCTTCCTGGAAGATGATTAAGTGGATACATGTATTTGCTAAACCGGGTGATTTCGACTGGACCCAGTTCGAGCAGGATGTTGAAATCCCCGCAGAGGCTGTAAATGTCAACCTTGGGCTTGGGATAGACGGAGAAGGAGCCGAATGGTTCGATGATGTGGAAGTCATCGTTGTCAAATAATTATATGGAGAGCCGGCGCTTGCCCTCATCCATCCGCAGTGACTCATTGGATGCAGGGAATGGTTAAGAAATTGTCTCTTGTTTTATTCTTATTTTTATGTCAGGCGCTCCGGCCTGACTTTGGACTGCGGCACCCCTGTGTCGCTTTGTATTTATTTCTAAATATTCCCGGAATCCAAAGCGGCAGAAGGCTGCCGCATTCCAAAGATTCGCTTTGCCCATCAATAAATCATTTGAATCCGGAACAGTCAATAATCTCGTCTATTCTTAACATCTTTGTTAGTAGTCTGTCTGGGGGAGCCTGTCGGACTTAGAAATGAGTTCAGATGAGGGCGTTTTTGCTTGTAGTAGCGCATGTTTGCGCGTACTTCAGAATTTTGTTTTGGAAGAATCCTCTATATCCTGATCTGTAAGCGCAAAAGCCCTGCTTATCTCCTCGGGTATGGCCGTTGGACGTCCGCTTTTGGCGTTCACGAACACCCAGTCAGTCTCTCCTCTGACAAGCAATTTCCCATCGGCAGCCCTCAGGAACTTATAGCGGCGCATTGATCTGGCACGGCCGAAATCGACGATCCATGTCCTGACATGGAGAGTTTCACCTGCAAATGCAGGACTCATATATTGGATCTTGTGGGAGCGGACAACCCATGTACATCCTGCCCTGTGCATGGCATCCATGCATCCGGACCCTTCGAAATGACGGACCGCCACATCCTGCATCCACTGGACGAAGGAGACGTTGTTGACATGACCGTTCCCGTCTATCGCATCTTTCGGAACTGTCATCTCATGGATGAATACAGCATTTCGTGAAATTTCGGATTTGTTATACTGTCTGTACATATAAGCAATGTTTATATAAGCAATGTTTATAGGCGACTTCATCTCCGACGACTCACTTGGCTTTATGATCGTCTCCGGCCTTGCCGCTTTCATCCTGTGCTTTTGTTACAACTACCACTTCACCTTCGCAGAATATCCTTGAAATCTGCTTGCCCTCCTCGCTGGAAGCATATCCGGTTTTCTTGTCCTCAAGAAAAACCGTCATTTTCCTGCAGGTTATCGCCGTCTCCCCGTCATCGAACTTCACGTTCCCTGTGAAAACAGCGAAGTTCTTGGCGATATCTATGTTGATCATATCGGCTTTTATCACCGTGAGGATTTTCTTTATGCTCTTTATCTTAGGCTGTGCAAGCGGTATATCCTGTGCAGATGCAACACTGCAGAACAACAGGGCAGATATAGTGATTTTATGAAAATTAAGCATCAAAAATGAATGAGCCTTTTAGCCCTCTTACACGTGTATGATTGCCCATCCCCCGTGCAAGCTCGATGAGCTCTGCATCGGAATAGGTAGGCTCTGATGAAAGATTGTCATCTATGACTTCAGCGGCATGGAACTGCTGGAGGGTCCACGCAGTGACTCCCAGGCTGTTCAGTTCTTCACGCATTCTTCCAAGGATTTCCGGACTGTGGAATTTCTTGTGTACGGTGGTCCTGACATCGAGGATTATCTTGTTCTCTATGGCGTATAATATTGTCCTTTGGACCCTGTCTGCAATATCTTCAAGGCATGACTTTGTCAAATTCATGTAGTCTGCGGCAATAGACTTGTAGTCAAGACCCAGTGCGTCGAGGCATTTATTCTTATGAATACTAATAATAACTTCAGGATTGCTGCCATTGGTATCAAGTTTGATAAAGTATCCAAGCGACTTGATTCTTTCAGTGAAGCCTGTAAGTGCGCTGTACATTGATGGCTCGCCACCGCTTATTACGACACCTTCTATCTTGCCGCGCCGTTTTTCAAGGAAATTGAAGATGAAGCTGTCTGAAAGACGCGGCTGGCTTTCCGGATCAATTACAAGATGTGGATTATGGCAGTATGGGCATCTGAAATTACAGCCTCCCACATAAAGGATGCAGGTTATCTTCCCTGGGAAGTCTATGAGGGAGAATTTAGTAAGTCCGCGAATATCCATAAGTAACTCCTGTGGGCGGAAAGGTATCGGCGGATGTGCGGCATTTCAAACCACAAAAGAAAACAAGTGCATATAATTGCACGACAAGGCGCACGGGCATGTCCCGTTCGCCTTGTCATGTTAACATGTCAGCTCAGGGCCGAAAATCAGGCCACTTTTTCCTTTTCCTTTTTCCTGAGTTCAGTACTGAAAGCTTTTCTATCCTTGAATTCTTCCTGTTTTCCCTTGTTCCAGTTCTTTACCGGACGGTGATAACCGCACACCCTGCTGAAAATTTCCGTTTTCATCCCGCATTTTGTAGCCATTTTAGTTTTCGACTCCCTTTTATTCATATCATTGCCTCCTCTTCCTGCTCCATGGGTGGCAGTGGAGCAGGTCTGAGATCGTTTTATATTTTAAATTGAACTTAAAACCACTTAAACAGTATTAACGCACCTAATAACTGGAAAACAGTTCTCTATGCTGACATAATCTTGAGCTGATGAGGTTCATTCTCAGCTGATAGAGGGCATTCATGATGCTCACCGGGAATATATCCATGAACAGGGCATATGCTGAATGTCGGTGTTATTGTGAAATATGGAATCTTATAGTTTTCGGCTATCCTCTTGACCAGTGCAGCAACTTGATTTTCATCCTCAATCCTCTCGCCTACAAAACCATGGAATACAGTTCCCCCGGTGTACTTCGACTGTAGAGGCTCCTGTATGTCCAGGGCGTCAAAGATATCATCGGTATATCCAACCGGAAGCTGTGATGAATTAGTATAATAAGGATCAGAATCTCCAGCGCAGATGATCTCGGGATATTTTTTCTTGTCGATCCTTGCAAGACGATAGCTTGTTCCTTCGGCAGGAGTCGCCTCGAGATTGTAGATGTGTCCTGTCTGGGCCTGGTAATCCGAAATCCTCTCCCTCATGTAGTCCAGCACCTTGAGTGAAAATTCCATTCCTTCCCTGTCGGCTATGCAGCAGCCCTTGAAGTTGAGGCATGCTTCATTCAAACCTACGAGCCCTATGGTGCTGAAATGGTTCTTCAGAGTTCCAAGATACGTCTTTGTATAGGGAAGAAGATCGCCGTCAAGGTGCCTCTGTACTATCTTCCTCTTGATCTCCATGGAATCCCTGGCCATGTCCATCAGATTGCCGAGTCTTGAAAAGAATTCGCTTTCGCTCTTGGCAAGATATCCGATCCTCGGCATGTTTATAGTTACTACACCAATAGAACCAGTCTGTTCTCCAGCTCCAAAAAGTCCGCCGGTCTTATTGCGGAGTTCGCGGATGTCCATCTGCAGGCGGCAGCACATGCTCCTCACATCACCGGGCTTCAGATCGCTCTTGATGAAATTCTGGAAATATGGAAGGCCGTATTTACCTGTGACCTTGAAGAGAAGTTTCGCATTTTCGCTGTCCCAGTCAAAGTCATTTGTGATGTTATAAGTGGGTATTGGGAACGTAAAAATCCTGCCATCACGGTCTCCGGCGCTCATCACCTCGAGGAATGCCTTGTTGATCAGATCCATTTCCTTCTGGTAATCCCCGAAGAATTTTCCATCCTGGAGTTTTCCTCCTATGATTATGGGAGACTGCCTGAGATCTTCTGGAATGACCCAGTCGAAAGTAAGGTTCGTGAAAGGAGTCTGTCCCCAGCGGCTTGCAATGTTAAGGCCGAAGACGAATTGCTGGAGGTTCTGTTTTATTTCCTTGTATCCGAGATTGTCCTCTCTGACAAACGGTGCAAGCATGGTGTCGAATGAGTTGAACGCCTGCGCACCGGCCCATTCCGTCTGGAGAGTGCACATGAAGTTGACTATCTGTCCGAGCGCCGTGTCGAAATGCTTTGCCGGACCCGCGCTTGCGCGTCCTTCGCAGCCCTTGAATCCTTCAGTCAGAAGCTGCCTCAGGCTCCAGCCTGCGCAGTATCCGACTATTCCGCAGGAGAGATCATGGAGATGGAAGTCTCCGTCCCTGTGGGCATTGGCTATTTCCTTGGGGTAGATATTTGAAAGAGTATAATGGGCGACGACCGAGCCGCTGACATGGTTCAGGAGGCTTGCGTAGGAGTATCCTGCATTTGAGTTTTCATTTACACGCCAGTCGTTCTGTTCGATGTAGGAGGACACGAGATCCTGCACATCCATCATCAGTTTCTTGCCTTCGCGCATCTTGTCGTGCTGTGCGCGATATAGGATGAATGATTTTGCAGCCTTGGTAAGGCCTCTGCGGATGAACGCCTGCTCGACGAGATCCTGAACAAGATCGATGTCGGGCACATCGTCCTTCACCTTGATCCCGTTAAGGGCGGCGATGACGTCCGAGCATATGGTCTTGGAAAGCTTCTCGTTCCCAGTGCCAACGGCCTTGAGGGCCTTGTTGACGGCAAGAGTTATACGTTCTGCATCGAATTCGACTATTCTTCCATCTCTCTTGCGGATGCGTTCGAAATTTGATTTTACAGACATGAAAAATCCCCCTGATCAATTTCTTGATAATGCTATAATTACTAGGGAAACAGGTGGCTTGATTCCCCTGACACCTCGATTATGGAATTATAGTAATACTTTTTGTTGTGGTTGGCAAATCGAAAACCACTATATATTGTGTTTTTTTTGTAAATATTTTTATCTTTCGAAATAACAGAGTGTTGCATAATAATTTTAGGCGTGGACCGGGCAATTCTAATTTTGATTGATTAAATATTGGAAAACCACTTGATAGTTCACCTTTTTTATGATAGTTTTTTCGTCTTAATACCCATAAATAAAAATTGATCGGCCTATGGACAGGAACAGAAGAATATTAATAGTCGATGACCAGCAGGATCTGCGTGAACAACTCGCAAAACTTCTTCTGCGTTCAGGAAAGAAAAACGAAACCCTCTCCCTTGTCCAACAGATGAGATCAAAGCTCCTAGGAGAATCCCCCGATGTCCTGGAGGAGGGGGCCTCTGAAGAACAGTCATACGTCGTCGATACGGCCGAACAGGGCGAGATCGCCTTGGAAATGGTGAAGAAGTCCCTCACGAAGGAAGAACCGTATGCTGTCATGTTCCTCGACATGAGGATGCCTCCCGGCTGGGACGGGCTCAAGACGGCAAAGGCCATCCGCGATGTGGACAAGAATATTGAAATAGTGATTATGACGGCATATGCCGACCATGATCAGAAGCAGATCGCCGACACCGTCGGAACCCCTGAGAAGCTCCTGTATATCAAGAAACCTTTCCAGGCGGAGGAGATCTACCAGCTCGCGCTTTCCCTCACTACGAAATGGTCGCTTGAACTTTCGGAGAAGCAGAGGAAAAACTGGCTTGAAGTACTTCTCAGAGGGATGTGCAAGATTAAAAGCCCTTCAATAAACGAATCCGGAAACATCTACCCCCAGACGCTCAGGTCGCTCATGGATTTCACAGAGGCGAAAAAAGGCATTATAGCCACCTATGACGAGTGCGAGGGCGGTTGGAAGGTGGAAACAGTCTTGGACGTGGACAAGGGTGAGGCGGAAGAATTCGTCAGGAAGAACACCTCCTATCTGCATGAGAGCCGGACCACGCAGCATTTTGACGGGAAATATATCCTCCCGCTGAGGAAGGACGGTTTCTTCGCGGTTGCAATACTATATGATGTGAAGACAAAAAGCGATCCCGAATGGTACAAGCTCCTCAGCCTTCTTGTAATGACCTCCACCGAAGTCCTTAGCAATACGGTATTCATGAACGACTATATCGAGAATGAGAGGCTTTCAGTGCTCGGAATCGCCATGAACAAGGTCTCCCACCAGTCGAAGAACATGCTCAACCAGATCATGGGTTATGCAGCTATGATAAAGGACTCATCGGACAGCAGGACTGCTGATACCGTAGGCAAGCTCCTTGAATCAGGAGATGCCATGCTGAGAATGCTCCAGAACCTTTCGGTTTACAACCACAATGGGAACATAGCCGTACAGGACTGCGATCTTGTCCAGATAATAAATGCCGGATGTGAAAGCGTAATCAAGACTGTCAGGAATGCATCGAAGAAGATAACAGGACCCCAGGAACTCAAGATAAAGGCCTCGCCTGAACTCATGCAGATAGCCTTTGCGAATCTCGCACTTAATTCCGTGGAGGCCGCCGCACAGAGGAACATGGACAAGATATTCTTGAACATTGAAATAAAGGATTCGGATGGGAAGATCACAGTGAGCTTCGAGGACAACGGCCCCGGTGTGCCGGATACTGTGAAAAAGACTCTCTTCAATCCATTTGTCACAGCGGGAAAAGGAACTTCAATAGGACTTGGTCTTCCAATTGTGAAGCAGATAATTTCGAAGCACAAGGGGAATATCGTCTACGACGAGAGCTTCGGTTCTGGAACAAGATTCCTTATAACTCTTCCCAAGGCCAAGGACTGAAGCGCTCTTGCGAGCTTTTCAGACGGCAGTCCAATCACATTGTCGAATGATCCCTCTATTCCAGCTATCAGCATTTCTCCGTGTTCCTGGATCGCGTATGCCCCGGCCTTGTCAAGAGTATTCACCTTTCCGATATAATCATCGACTGCCGGATTGGAAAGTTTCTTGAAAATGACTTCCGTGGAATCACAGAACACGCATTTGGCCCGGACTTCCTTTTTCACCAGGCAGACGCCTGTCAGGACAAGATGTTTCCTTCCTGAAAGCATGAGAAGCATTTTTCTGGCTTCGGATGAAGAAGAGGGTTTGCCGAGGATTTTGCCATCAAGCTCGATCACTGTGTCAGCCCCGATCACAAGAGATGAAGGATAGGCCTCCGAGATGTTTTCAGCTTTTCGGCAGGCGTTGACAAGAGGAACCAGCGAAGGGCAGAAATATTCGTTGGTTTCTTCTGCTGACGGGGTGAGGGACTTGAATCCTATCCCCATTCTTGAAAGGATTTCCTTCCTGCGGGGCGATTCCGATGCAAGTATTATTTCAGGGACGCCCCTGTCTTCTGGAATTTTTTTCAAAAACCGCTTTTCCTGGATTCAATCTTCCTGAGGGTCAGCTTTACTTCCTTGACGGTGTCTATTCCGAATCTTTCCTTGAGAGTGTTGAGGATGTTGTTCTGAAGTTCATCGGAAAGAGTGATGAAGGAACTTTCCTTGTCATTGTCAAGATTCACCTGGAGTTCCAGATACGAAATGTCCCTGTCTTCGAGAAGATGTACCTTGGATATTTCAATGAGATCATACTCCTCTCCGATGGACTTGACCAGATCGGATATTGCACCTGAGCTTATGAAGATTGAACCTCTCGGTCCTTTTATCTCCACGCCGTGAGACCGCCTCGGATAACGGTAGATATAGCGCAGAAAAAGGAAAATCAGAGTAAGTCCCAGGATCAGGACAACGGCTGTCAAATATCCGTACTTGAAATTGAGGAGATCCCTGTTGTTGGCCTCAAGAAGCACATTGAGTATGTCTTTCAAATTTCATCCTCTCTTTCTTCAGTGTCGAGTTCCTGGACTATTACGTTGACGTTTGTAACTGTCATTCCGGTCATCTTTTCAACTTCCCTCATTATGGCCGACTGCACATTGGCGGCAACTGTTGGAAGATGAGTTCCGTAGGCGATGTTCACCTTGACTTCGATGGCCACGGTGTCGCCGTTGATGTTGATGGCGATCGATCTGTCGCCTATCCTGCGGTTGCCTATAATCTCGGCTATGTTGTCCACAAGCGGGCTTCCGGCAATCCTTATCACTCCGTTCACGCTGCAGGCAGCCTTCCTCACTATCGACGAAATGACATTCTCATGTATCTTTATGAGACCCATCTCGCTACCGTCGCTTTTGAGGGCGCCCGGTATCCTGCTTGTATGAGCTTTCCTGTTTTCCTTCATCTGTTGGTCCCTCCCTTGACAGCCGGTTTACCGACTACTTCAGCAAAATAACCTGTCTTCATGACTCTTTCAATATAACCCGTATCATAATTACCGGCGACAAAATCCTTAGAACCGATAACAAACTGTGTGAAAGGAATGGTTGTGTGCACCCCTTCGATTATGAATTCATCAAGAGCGCGCCTGCATTTTGCAAGTGCCTGCTCCCTGCTGTCCGCATGTATTATCAGCTTGGCTATCATGCTGTCATAAAATGGAGGAATGACATAGCCTGTGTAAACATGAGAATCTATCCTGACTCCCATTCCGCCTGATGGAGAATAGAGAGTCACCTTTCCAGGACTTGGAGAAAAGTTGTTATAGGGATTTTCAGCGTTGATACGGCATTCTATGGCATGTCCTCTGAACTGGACATCCTTCTGGCGGAACCTAAGTCTTTCCCCTGCGGCTATTCTTATCTGCTCCTTGATGATGTCGATGCCGGTCACGGATTCTGTCACAGGATGTTCAACCTGTACTCGCGTGTTCATTTCCATGAAATAGAAATTCTTGTTGGAATCGACAAGGAACTCAATGGTTCCGGCGTTCCAGTATTTCACGGCGCTTGCGGCCTTGATGGCGGCATAACCCATTTTCTTCCTCATGTCGGGAGTTATGAACGGAGAAGGGGATTCCTCGATCAGTTTCTGGTGCCTTCTCTGTATGCTGCAGTCCCTTTCACCGAGGTGTATTATGTTCCCATGTTCGTCGGCGAGGATCTGGAATTCCACGTGATGGGGATTTTCAACGTATCTCTCAATATAGACTCCGGCATTTCCAAAGGCCCTTTCCGCTTCAGTCTTTGCGGCATGGAACCCCTGTATCAGGCTTGCATCGTTGTGGGCGACCCTCATCCCGCGTCCGCCACCGCCTGCCGATGCCTTTATGATCACCGGGAATCCGAGCTTCTGGGCTATTTTCCTGGCCTGGTCCGGATCGGTAATCTCACCGTCGCTTCCGGGAGTCACCGGTACACCGGCCTTTTTCATGGTCTCCCTTGCGACGACCTTGTCTCCCATGGCCTTAATCTGCTCCGGGGAGGGGCCGATGAACTTTATATTGCAGCTCCTGCAGATCTCGGCGAAATGCGCGTTCTCAGCCAGGAATCCATATCCAGGATGAATCGCATCGACGTCGCATATTTCAGCTGCGCTTATGATGTGTTTTATCAGGAGATAGCTGGATTTTGGAGAGGCCGGTCCGATGCACACGGATTCATCCGCGAAATGCACATGCAGGCTATCCTCGTCCGCCCTGGAAAAGACTGCGACCGTCTTGATGCCCATCTCCTTGCAGGCGCGTATGATCCTGAGCGCAATCTCTCCGCGGTTGGCGATTAAAATTTTATTGAACATTTGAAAAGTCCTGTCTGGTTCGGATTGTTATTCAATGACGAAGAGCGGCTGGCCGAACTCAACAGGCTTGGCGTTTTCAACAAGGATCTCCTTGATGGTTCCGCTTTTCTCAGCCTTGATTTCGTTCATGACCTTCATGGCCTCGATAATACAAACCACGGTGTCGGGATTCACCTTTGAACCTGTTTTGACAAAGGACTCGGCGTCAGGAGATGGAGCCCTGTAGAAGGTTCCGACTATCGGGGAATCAATGGTCTCACGCTTTGCAGTTTCAACCTTGGAAGCTGCGCCGCTTTTTGCATCCCCTGTCTCGGCGGGAGGCTGTGAGGCCGGAGCTGCTGCCGGCATCGTGGTGATCACGGGTTGCTGGGTATGGGTAACCGTCATCATCCCAGGATGTGAATTTCCCCTGCGGATGCAAAGGTGCATGTCGTCTGATTCGATCTTGAATTCAGTGAGATCATGATCCGACATCAGTTCCACTATGGTTTTAATTTTTTCGATTTCCATTTTCAACTCCCGTTAGTTTTGTTTTTTTAAATAGCCGGCCATCGCCCTGAGAGCCCATTCATATCCGTCGGTGCCAAGTCCGCATATCTGTCCTATGCAGGCCGGCGCGGTGACAGATTTCCTCCTGAATTTTTCCCTCCTGTGGATGTTGCTTATATGAACCTCGATGGCAGGGATGCCAACTGATTCAAGGGCGTCATGTATTGCTATGCTCGTATGCGTGTAGGCAGCTGGATTGATGACAATCCCGTCCACGCCGTTTTTTATTGATGAACATATGGCGTCAACTATCTCCCCTTCGCTGTTGCTCTGCAGGAAGCTGATCTTTATCTTGAGCTCCTTCGCCACGGACTCGAGGCGTCTGCGGACACCATCAAGGGTTTCGGAACCATAGACCTCCGGCTTCCTGATTCCCAGGAGCTGTAGATTCGGGCCATTTATAACTGTTATTTTCATAGGAGTCTTAAAGTCAATAAAATGTTTTTTGAGAACGGTAAATATACACTTGTTTGCATATAATTCCAGAAAAAAGCAAAATTCGGGAATGAAGATCAGCGCTCGGGCAAAGGAAGCGGCGTCATTGTGAAAACATGGGGGGAGATCAGCTTCTTCTGCATCTCTTCTTCAATGGATTTGGATGTGATCAGGATTTTCCTGGGTGTATTGTCGGTAACAGCCTTTACCGGTGCAACTGGCGGAGGCGCCTCTGTAATGCCTATTTTCATCAGATGGTATACCATCAGGATGCTGGCCGACAAAATCACGCATGCCGCGATAACAGTGAGCATTATCCGCCGGACCTTGATCTGCTGGAGCAGGTTTACCTGTTTCCCCTTTTCAAGCTGATGTATTACCTCCTCGGGAACTGTATATTCAAGCACCTTGCCTTTGACCTTGTTGAGAAGTACCAGGACTTGGTTTTCATCAACATGGTACAGATAGCACAGCGTCCTTACATATGCGTTAACATAAACTGGGGCGGGCAGGTTTTGGAAGTCATCCCTTTCCAGGGCCTCAATGAAATTCTTCTTTATCTTCGTGGTTATTGAAACCTGGTCGATGCTCAATCCGGATCTTACACGTCCTTCCTGCAGGATCTGCCCGGAAGTCGCATTGTCCGATGAAAACTTTTCGATGACATTGTATTTTTTCGGAGGTTTTGGAGTTTCCTTCTTTTCCTCATGCTTTACGGGAGCCGGTTTAACAGGCGCTGCTTTTGCAGGAGGAGCGGCAGATTCCTTCACCGCGTTTTGCTCGGGTTGTGGCGGTTTAGGGGCAGGAGGGTTCTCTTTCTTGTGCTGATGGCGAGGCTGATGGGCAGGTTCAGCTTTTGATTCAACTTTCGGTTCAACCTTGCGTTCGGGTTTCTTCTCCTCCTTTTTCTCTTCCTTCACTTTCGCCTGGAGCTTCACTGGTTCGGATTTTTTCTCCTGGACAGGAGCAGGTATGGATGCAACTGGAGGAGTAACTTCTGGAATGGGGATTGGAGCTGCTGCAGACGGAGCTGCCGGAGCAGGAGTTGGAACAACAGGAGGAGTTGAAACTGGAACAGGTTCGGCTTTGACAGGCGCCGGAGTTTTGATCTCCTGCTTGACAGGAGCCTCAACCTGTTTTGGTTGTTCTGGAGTTTTCACAGGCACCTTGGGTTCCGCCTTTTGAACGGCAGGCGCTGGTTCAGATTTGACGATTGCCGGTGTTTTCACTTCCTGTTTGACAAGAGCCTCAGCCTGTTTCGGCTGTTCCGGAGTTTTCACAGGTACCTTAGGGTTCGCTGCTTGAACGGCAGGCGCAGAACTTGAAGGTTTAGTTTCCTTCACTTCCTGAGTCTGGGTCTGCACCGTGGCCTGTTCCTGTATTGACTTCTTATATGGTGGAGGAACATGATGTACAGGCTTCCTTGGAGCAGATGGAGATGATATGTCATCAAAATTTCCAATATTCGGATCTATGGGCTTTGGAGCTTCCTGTATGGGATTGGCGGTCATCTGCACGACCTGGACCGGATCTTTCTTCGGAGGTTCGGGAACAGCAGCCTTTACTTCCGGTTTGGGATCCGGATCTTTTTTCTCCACTGGCTCCTTCTTCTCCTCTCCTGCGAAATCAAGGGGCAACGAGCCTTCATTGGACTTTGAAGACTGGTTGAAAAGATCGTCTTTATGCTTGGCCATTATGCGTATATCCGAAAATTAATAGTATATCTACCTTATATTATTTTGAAAAATGAATTTTACAAGTCCGGAAAAACATGTCGGCTGATGTAAGGTCTTTTCTTTAAAGTCCTCCTGAAACCTCCCGCAGGGGTAGTTTTTGCTCTTCAAATAGAGAAACTTCCTTAAAATCAAATATTCGCCTCATAGGATTTCATCACGGGAATCCCATTGGGATAGGTGATTCCAGATATCAGGTTGGAATTCGCCAGGATTCTTGCCCCGTAAAAATCCGCCTTAGCGTGTTTTCGGGCCTCATTGGAAAAACCGGTGTATGTGTTTTTCCGGAAGTAGTATTTAATTGGAAGTTCAGGACAGCCCATCGACAGCTCCTTTGAGTTCAGCTATGCTTATGAGCGGCTACACTTACAGGCAAATCGTATGTAAATGAGTAATTGCATCGCTCAATGCCGAAACATTCACACGGCACGGTGCTGCAATTCTTCCTTGATTATGCGGCGGAACATCATTTCCGTCGGCTCCTTCTTCCTGTGGATGCTCTCCTTCAGGACATCGTTGATCATGGTCTGGTAGTTGCCGCCTCCGGAATCATCGACCTTCTTCTTGTACCAGTTGATTATATCCCTATCGAGCCTGATGGTTATCCTGACCTTCTGCCTGCCGGAAGAGACGACGGCTCCCCTTTTACCCTTGCTGAAATCGTAGTTCTTTTTCATAGTGTCACCCCTGATAGTCCTTTATTTCTGTTTTAGCGGCCTTCCTCGCCGAGATCATCCGGATCGAGTCGCCCCGCCAGGTATAGACGACTACGAGTATCCTCCCGAAGCAGTCCATGCCGACAGTGACGAATCTCTCCTCGCCGTTCTCAACGTCATCCACGGTCAAAGCCCCGGGATCTTCCAGAGCTGAAACGGCATCTGCAAGAGCCACCTTGTGCTTTTTCAGATTGACCTGGGCCTTTGTCTTGTCCCATTCATAGCTCATGAGTTACTGTACATACACTGTGCATATATTCAAGTCCTGTATGAAATTTTCCTCAACTTATGTGCTCCCAACATCTTCCGCTTCCCCACTCCACGCCCGCCCGGGGACTGCCCGCCTCCGCTCCTGCCGTCCAGTGCACAGCAGGTCAATTCAGGGGGTCAGTGGGGGCTTTACCAGCATCGGGTTGGGGTGGCTGAATTCCTTGGACACCTATAGTAGGGCTTTGGGATTCTTTATTTGATATTCTTTTCCTAAGGTTTTCCAAGCTAATATCAGATAAGTATTGATTAGTATTTAAGTCGAGATAATAATATCTATCAAAAACACTTAATGAAAAAATACCATCTTTATTAGTATCCATCATTGCTTCATAAGTGCCCTTGATGACGTTATTTGAAATCAAAGTCCATTTGCCCTTCTTATCAATGAAATCATTCTTTTCTTCAAGCGTACCGTTGGATTTTACAGTAAGAGTTGTAGTCCCTTCAAGTTGCTTGTAAGTTCCTGCCTGTGGAGAAGGATGGCAACCAGCCAAAATTAAAATGAAAAACAGACATGGAATTATTTTAATCATTTTCTAATTCCTATTTATTAACTTTTGGGCTTTCAATAACTCTATTGCTTATTGAAGAACGGTGCCATGCTGGACATGTCCTTGTATTATAATATGTTACATGCATAACTTTGGTGTTTTCTATTTTGGTTTTCCACCGTTCCTGAATGACTGTCGGCCGGAAAACAACTTCCAATGAGATGACTTGAAAAATTTGTACACCATAAATACCTTGATGCGGCTGGTGTGTGGGAGCCTTTGATTTAGACAACTGATTTTTTCAAAGCTCTCCTGAACATTCCGGATTTTGTCCTCCCGGCATCTTGTTTTTTGCCGTCCGGCCAGACAATTGTCACAGGCCTGGCGGATTTAAGATCATATTTCAGTACCAGTTCCTTTTTTCCGGAAAGTTCCAGAGATACATTGATCTTGTCATTCCCTACAGGAGCGGTGCCGGATACTTTTCCATATTTGGAAAGGTGCGGCCTTAAGATTATTTTTTCAAATCCCGGACTTCCGGGCTTCACTCCAAGGACACAGGATAAGAATTCGTAGATAGGGGAGGCGCTCCAGGCATGGCAGTCGCTCCGGGTATGTTCGAACGGAATCTCGGGGAATGTCGTGAAATTCCATTTGAGGACGGACTTCCAGTTCTCAAGCTGTTTCCAGAAAAGCTCGTAGCATCCGACCTTCTCCCACGCCCTGAAAAGATAAAATGAGAAATAAAGGGTGGCCTTGCTCAATTTCTCGTTTTCAAAGATCTCGCGTCCGAGCGCTTCAGCCTTCCTTCCAGTTACTGCATCAGAAATGATCGCCCAGGAATTAGTGTGCTGGCTTATGAAATTAGTTCCCGGCATGTCCACATATAGGCCAAGTTTCCTGTCAAAGCACAATTTGTTGACCGCATCTATGGACTTTTTGTATTTCCCTTTGAATTCAATGCCGGACTTGTCCCCGATTTCCTCCGCGAGATATGCTGCGGTGCGGCATGCTTCAGCGTATTGCATGGTATTTATCGTCAGTGGATTGCTTGTCGTCCTCGCCGGATTTCCATTTGGCCATTCAGGAAGCCAGTCGGTGAAGTTCCAGTAACGGAGATGTCCGATCAGGCCGTTTTCCATCCTGTGCCTTTCAAACCACTCAAGAACAGCCCTTATTCCAGGGAATACTTCCTTGACCAGTTCCTTGTCGCCGAAATATTCGTAGTAGTCGCGGACCATCATCACCCAGTAGAGGCTGAAACCGACAATGATCTGTTTCCAGGCTGAAGGATAGCGCGACTGGTTGATTCCCTCGGGAAGACGCGACCAGTCGTATTGGAGTATCGCCTGCCTGCCAAGCCTTCCGTCCCCGGTTGAGGAATATGAAATAAGGGCCTGGATTCTCGTGTCGCCGGTATACTGGAGCTGTTCGTAATAGGGGCAGTCATAATAATGCTCATGGGCGCAGAGACGCGCCGTCCGCCAGGCAATTTCCCATATCCTGCGGATTTCGCAGTCGCCTGTTTCAAAGTCCGCCTTGAGATCCAGAGGGAACATGAAAGTTTTGAAGCTTGGCGGATGCATTGTAATATGGGAGGAGGAATGAGGATTGATCTCAATCTCTACAAACCTGAATGTCCTGAACCAGAACGGCTCGAAGCACGAGGTGCCTCCGTCAAGTTTCAGGAGATCGCTGTATCCGAAAACGACACCGTCCTTGCGGTCCCTCTCAAGTTTTTTACCTTTGACAAAAAGAGATTCCGAATAAGTTATCTTGACGGTAGAATCCCTTCCTCCGTCGAATTCAAAACGGGGGAACGCGGTTGTCAGATTGCCTGCATCAATAGTGATTTTTGAGTGATAGGAAATTATCAACGGGGATTTGCCTTGGAGCCAGTCGGTGACAGATGATAGATCAACGCCTTCAGCCTTTACAGCGGATTTGAAAATATCCTCTTTCTCCTCCATCATCGGGATCTGCCTCGGAACCAGCCACCACTGGGTGTAGGGATCCTTGACTGTGCTGCGGAGCGTAAAAGGACCGAAATCCTTGGGTTTGAGCCACAGTGAATCATTGAACTGGGAATACATCCATTTCCTTGGAAGATTGGAGAAATCGATCTTTTCCATCGAAGGGATTGCCGTATATGTCCTCAGATCATATTCGGCGTCAAGAGGACGGTGGAATCTTGATTTGTCCTCGTCGCATTTCCAGTCATCAGGAGTTTCAAGGTTCAGGATCTTCTTTTCGTTCTTGAAGATTCCGCCGGCGACTAGGAAACCGGATCCGGTATGCATTTCGGCAATAGCGACTTCTTTTCCGCGGGAACCGCTTCCGAAGACAGTCACATGCGCCGCAATGGCGTGCCTGCCCGGTTCGATATCAAGGTCATAGGTTTCATAGTTGTAATGTTCGGGATCGCTCCGGCATGGGCCACGTCCTATTATCTTTCCGTCGAGATAGAGATTATATCTGTTGTCTGCGGAGACGTTGAGTTTTAACCGGCAGGATTTCTCCTTGATATCAAACGCCGTCCTGAAGAAGATGAAGCAAGGCTCCTTTGGTTTGAAATCCGGATGCCAGCACCAGCGGGTCTTTTCGGTAAAAAGATTTTCCATTATAAAATTTTACTCCGGAAAATTTTATGATTTGTAGTTGTCGCGTGAGACGAGTATGTCGCGTTTTGCGCTTGCTCCCATTGCAGGGCCGACAAAGCCCTTCCTTTCGAGGTTCTCCATGATGTTTGCGGCCTTGTTGTAGCCGACGCCAAGCCTTCTCTGGATGTAGCTGGTGCTAGCCTTTCCATCGGTGAGGATCGCCTCGATTGCGCGCTTTTCAAGATCATCGTCGGAGTCGCCGAAAAGATCACTGTCTCCACCCTCATCCTCGCCGTCAAGCGGAAGCTCATCCTCCAGTTCCTCGGCTTTTCCGGCGAGAATTGTCTCGTCGAAGGTCTGGTCCTGCTGCTGCGAGACGAAATTCACGACCTTTTCTATATCCTTGTCGGAAACAAGGGCCCCCTGTATGCGTTCAAGACTGGAACTGCCCGGAGGAATGAACAGCATATCGCCGCGTCCGAGAAGTTTTTCAGCACCCTTCCTGTCAAGGATCACTCCGCTGTCGACGTATGACGAGACCTGGAACGCTATCCTTGTCGGCAGGTTGGCCTTGATCACGCCGGTTATGATCTGCTTCCTGGGCGTCTGGGTGGCGATGACCATGTGCAGTCCGGAGGCGCGTCCCTTCTGTGCGATCCTCGCAATCGAATTTTCGACGCTCGCCTTTGCTTCAGTCATCATGATGTCGGCAAGCTCGTCTATGATCACGACAAGAATCGGCAATTTGTCCGGGATCTCGTTGCCGTCGTCGTCGAGTATGGGTACCGGGCTCTTCTCCCGTTTATTGAAATCAGAAAGTTTTTTTGCCTTGACCTTCGAGAAGATCTTGTAGCGCCTTTCCATTTCGTTCACCCCCCAGTGCAGTGCTACGGGAACTTTCTTTGGATCATTGACGACCGGAGTGATCAGATGCGGGAGGGTCGTATATGTGGTGAATTCGACCATCTTCGGATCGACCATGATAAGCTTGAGCTCGGAAGGAGTGTAACGGAAAAGCAGACTCATCATGAGCGAATGCATGCATACGCTTTTTCCGCTTCCGGTCGCGCCGGCGATGAGCAGATGCGGCGCACGGGCAAGATCCAGGATTATCGGGTCGCCCGCAACATTCCTCCCGAGAATGATAGGTATCTCTATGTTGGGCGAGTTCCATGGACCGGATTCCATTATCGAACGTATTGAGATGAATGAGACTTTTGTGTTGGGGACTTCTATTCCAACAGTGTTCTTGCCTGGGATCGGTGCGAGTATGCGCACGCTTTCCGCCTGCAGATCCTTGGCGAAATTGCTTGCAAGACTGCTGAACCTCTCCACCTTCACCCCGGGATCAAGTGAAACTTCATAGCGGGTGACCCTCGGACCTGAGGTCTGACCGATGACTTTTCCCTTTATGTCGAAACTGTCGAGTGTAGCCTGCAGGATTATTTTCTGCGCATCTATGGATTCCTGATCCTCCCCATGGACCTCCTTGCCCTTGTCCAGCAGGGTGATAGGAGGCAGGGCATATTCAGAGACAGGTCCCGCCTTCTTAGCAGGCTGCTTCACCGTCTTTTTCTTCAGCATTTCCGCGGCAAGCTTCCTGGCATCCTCGGTATCTTCAGTCTTTACAGGAATCTCCGGCGGGGGTTCCACGCGGTGTTCTCTTCCTTCATATTTATCCTTGTACTCCCTGTATTTCTTGTTGCGCTCCTCCTCGCGTTTCCGGCTCAGCGTTTCAATGGATTCCTCAAGTTCGTCTCCTTCCTCCACATCCTCCTTCTCCTTATGCCTGACAGCTTTTATTATGGTCTGCCAGTCCGCCAGCCATATGAATATTGAACCGCTGATCAGGAATACCAGCGCGACAATGAGGGAGCCGACAGTTCCGAAATTGCTGGTTATGAGGCCGGGGGCTACAGACAGCTCCGGTGCCGCCAGCTTCTGTCCGATCACTCCTCCGGAGAGGGCGGACAGAGGGATATTTTTCGAACCGATGCCGAGATACTCCGTTATAGTGGCAAACTTCTCAGGATGCATTGCGAAAAGGACAGTGATCCCGATGATCACGGCGATCACAGAACCGATATAACCCCTGCGGTTCACCGGATATGGCAGGAGCGGACGGAACGCGCAGACAAGCAGGATGATCAGTATCGGATATGTCGCGATGCCGAACAGGTAGAATGCGATCCTCGCAAAATGGGCGCCGAACGGGCCTATCCAGTTTTTAATATGGGCGGAGGATCCTCCTTCGATGACCGAAAGGTCCGAAGCATTGTGCGACAGCACGGACAGCAGGAGGAGGAGGAATCCTATTATCAGGAAGACATACCGGAACCTGAATCCGCCCTGCGGTTGTTCCTGATCCTTCTTTTCCTCGTCTTCAGCTATGTTATTTTCTATTTCATCCATATGTTGTTTTTACTGTTTGTCCTGATTTCAGTTTCAAACAGTAAAAATAACACGTCTTGTCATTATTTCGAACTGCTGGAATTATAAACTGCTCCATAATAAAAGAGGCAATTTCAAAACTGCCTCTTTTGAGCTGATTTCTAAAGTAGGAGTTCACAGCTTCAGCTGTGCATCCCCTTGATGATAAGACACAACTAAAGTTGTGAACTCCAACAGGCGCATTTCCAAAACAATATTATTCTGTATTTTGAAATCAGCTCAAAAGACTAATGGTAGGACATTTTATGTCCCTGCCGCAATAAAAGAAAAGATGTAAATATTTACTGAACTGACATAGTTCAGTGAATATTTACCTCCACATGCAGTTCTTAGCTTCGCCGACTCCAAAAACCCAGTTCGCATCTTCAGAGGAATCTGCAGTCATGAGAGCCATTATTTCATGGGAACCGGATGAAAGTTCGACATCCTTGAAATGTCCCTGTCCGGCCCTGTGGAAAGAGGGAATCATCTTTCCGGTGCCTTCAAAGAGTAAAGTTCCATCCAGATAGAGAGAGCTTCCCATATACGTGCTAAGCATGATTTTTCCCTTGAACGCCTCTTTTACATTGACGGAATATCTCACTGCAATCGTCTTCCCTCCATGCACCTCTTTTGGAACATAGGCGTAATTTCCCGGAAATACGACAGGTTTCATTTCCTTCGAGATGGAGGTGATCGCAGCTTCCGTGCAGATTTTCAATCCGGACTGAATGTTTCCGGAATCGACAAAGGCTATTTCTGCGGTCACAAGAGAAGGTTCCGAGGATTTCTCAAACTGGTTTGACGAAGCAAGTTTGTCGGCGAGAGAGGAGATCATATCCGTGAACCCGTCAAGTGTCGGAGGATGGGTGATACCAGTGATCTGTTTGTTGAGCACAAGGCTCCTGCCGATCGGCTTGAGCCATTTTTCGCCTATCTGGTCAGGATGAAGGATTCCGAAGATGGCTCCGGCTGTCGCGCCAGTGCAGTCGGTGTCCTTTCCGCAGTTTACCGCACAGCAGATCGTTTTACCGAAATCGCCGTTTCCTGCGAGGAGTCCCAGCACAGTGAATCCAACGTTTTGGATGGTGTCCGTGAAGTTCGGATGGCCATATTTTGAGAGGATCATCTCTCTTACCTTCATCAGATCGCCGTACATCTTCCACCATGCCATCGTGTCTATGGAGACGCCCCGGACTTTTGATTCAAGCGGAAGATATGATGTGGATTTTAGGATTATCAGTTCCAGATCATTTTCGCGGAAGCAGAGGGATTCCATTACGGCGAAGAACATTTCCGCCCAGATTCCGTCGCCCGAATGGTCGGTGCAGGCGTCCTCATAAGCGTATTGTGCAGCCAGCATCGGATTCCCTGGTGCGAGGCAGGCCCATATTTCACTTCTAATCGCAGCGCCCATTCCGTTGTTGAACCAGTTGTCGCAGATGCCCGAGAACGGAGGCCTGATCCCGTTCCTGAGGTTGCGGATGCAGACGCCATATTCATCCCAGGGGAATTCGACATGCTTCAGCCAGGCGTCCGCAATTATGTTCTTGTCGACCTTCGGCTCCTTCATTTCGGCCATCACGCAGGCCCATAGCACCTGGAGATCAAGATCATCGTTTGGCAGCATCGTTGTCGGAACCGGATTGTAATAATCGAGCGACAGCGGGCCGTCCTTCCCCTCATAAGGAGTTCCAAGAGTTCCTCCTGCAGCTTTTCCCAGCCAGCATCCAAGGACTTTCTTCCTGTATTCAGTTTTGGTCAATGAAATTGTCATAATTATCTCCTTTGTTAAAAATAATTTATTCGTCGGAATAAATTATGCCGTGACAAAAGTGACAATTGATAGCACGATATTGCCAAAAGGTAATTTTTCATGGATTGAAGTGCAGGTGCGGTACTAAGTTAGGGAGTATCAATCAAAGACAGCCTAAAGGCTGGACTCCAAAATTTGGAGTTCACACTTTAGTGTGCCGTCTTATTTTGGATTTCAGTTCTTTGGGAGATTTTCCTTGATTGAGACGTAGCTCCTGAAGCGGTTTGGGGGGATGCCGGTGCATTTCCTGAAGGCACGTGAGAAGTAGTTTGCATCGTCGAACCCGCATGCCACGGCGACCTCGGAGAGAGGCATGTCGCCTCTTTCACGCAGGAGACGGCTCGCTTTTGAAATCCTTATCTTAAGGAGATACTGGATAGGCGTGCATCCCGCCGTCTTGCTGAAGTACCTGATGAAGGATCTCTTCGACATGCAAGCCAGTGAGCACAGCTTTCCGAGGTTCATGTCCTCATGGCAGTGGGACTGCATGTACGGTATCACCTTGCCAAGTCCGCTCCACCTGCTTTCAATCCTTGCGTCCCGGCTTTCCGAATACCTGCATGCGGTTATCAGCAGCTGGAGCAGGAGGAGCGATGACATTTCGTCGGATGCGGCATCGGGTTCGAACTGTTCCCTTTCGATCCTGTTTACGAGGGAGAGGCATTCATCAAGTCTTTCCCGTGTAAGGTTTGCGGGCTGGATGAATCGTCCGGTGAGCATATGGGAGAACAACGTCCTATATCCGTGGCACAATGACAGGACGCCTTTCCTGTTGTTTATGAAATTCTTTCGGATCAGCACATTGGACAGCTTGAAGTCGCGGCACTCCAGATAGGCATGTTTCATTTTGCTGTCGACGAGGAAGAAGTCGCCCGGCTCGATCCTGTTCCTGTTTTTTCCAACAGCGTGCGTCGCGGATCCGCCGAGCACGAACACGAGCTCATCGAAGTCGTGCGAGTGCTGCAGGGTGTCCCCCTGGTTGACCTTCTGTACGATCACCGATGAATTCCTTCCCCCGAGGCAGAGCTGCCTGAAGAAATATCTCCTGTAGGTGTTGGGCCTGTTCTGCGGTATGGCTTTTATGTTCAGGGGCATGTCTGGAAATCCTTTTTTCTCGAGAAAATCTTATTTTATACAAATGGTCCGCCTGAGCCGGATTTGCACGTTCTCAAGTAGGGACGGGCTTCAGCCTGTCCCATGAAATTAAGATGGTACAGCCTAAAGGCCGTACCTACTTGTTCGCAATCGTCAATATTTAGTCTTTTTTTAATTTACGGACATTGGCAATAAAGTCCAGTTAATTGGCGATTTTATGCTTTCACTGAAAATCTGCCAATGTATAATAATGGCAAGAAAAAACTTACATGAGGTGATTGATATGACGTTCGCATCAGCATTCATGTCGGCAACAGTCGGATTTGTTTTTTTCGCATCGGCGGACTGCATGGCGCAGGCACTGCCAGGGAAGACCGGGGAAGCGCGTGTCGGAGACGTGGTGTTGAAGATGGACTTCGACAAGCCGGAGGAACGGGAGAAGTTCACAAAAGCACCATGGGCGAAATGGGTGAAGGAAGGGGACAAGGGACCGACAGTTCTTTTTGTCGACGTTCCTAACACGGAAAAACCTGGACACTACAAAATAAACATGCCGTTCGACGTCACCGCCTATAAAGGCATGTCACTCCATTTCCAGTGCATGGCGAAGACGGAGAAGGTCACCCAGCCGCCACAGCCGTACAATGGTGTGAAATACATGATGCACACCGTCTCTACCGCCGCCGGACAGCAATGGAAGAACCAGGACAAGGTATTCGGGACGTTCGACTGGAAGAAACTTTCGTTCAACATGTCAATTCCCGATGATCTTATCAGCGGCGATATTTCACTGGGGCTTGAGAACAGCACCGGCAAGGTTTGGTTTAAAGACATTGTTGTTATCGTTTCAAGGGGCAAGATACTGCCGCGTCCCGCGCCGATGGTGAATCCTCCGCCGGCATACAAGGGGCACAGTCTGCCGCGCCTGCGCGGGACGATGTCGCCGAACCAGTTCAAGGACGAGGATATGCGCGTACTCGGCCAGGAGTGGAATGCCAACCTCATACGCTGGCAGATGACCAGGTTGTGGGGTAAGGCAAATGTCGGACGTGATCTGGGCGACTACGACAAGTGGATTGACGAGGAGATTGCAGATCTTGACAAGGCTCTTGAAGCCTGCAAAAAGTACGGGCTCAAGGTTGTCATCGACCTGCACAGCCCTCCCGGCGGACGCTACGATGACAGTTCGATGGCGATGCTGACTGAAAAGATCTACCAGGACCATTTCGTCAAGATATGGGAGAAAATCGCCACCCGCTACAAGGGCAATCCCGCGGTCTGGGGCTATGACCTGATCAACGAGCCTGTGACCGGAGAACTTTCGACCGACGGGCTGGCAGACTATCTTGGAATACAGGTTCTCGCCGCAAAGGCGGTCAGGAAAATAGACCCGGATATCCCGATAATAATAGAGTCGGACAGCTGGGACAGCCCCGAGGCATATACATATCTCGAGCCCGTCAACATAAAGAACGTCGTGTATCAGGCGCACATGTATTATCCGGGCACGTTTACGCACCAGGGAGTCAATAATAATCCTGACACTCCAGTCTCCTATCCGGGAATGATCGACGGAAAGATGTGTGACAAGGAGGCGTTGCGGAAATATCTGCAGCCTGTACGCGACTTCCAGCTTGCGTACAATGTCCATATCTACATCGGCGAGTTCAGTGCGATCCGCTGGGCACCCGGCGACAGCGCCTACAACTACCTGAAGGACTGCATAGAGATTTTTGAGGAATACGGATGGGACTGGAGCTACCACGCATACCGCGAATGGAATGGCTGGAGTGTGGAGTACGGTCCCGACAAGAAGGACAATAATCCTGCAAAGGAGCCGACTGAGCGCATGAAGCTGCTTCTAGGATGGTTTGAAAAGAACAAAAAACCTTAAGATAGGGATGAGATGATGAAAAGTAAAATCTTCATAATTGTTTTGTTTGTTGCACTGGCAGGGGCCGTTAAATCATTCGGTGGCGAGATTGTAATCAAGGAGGATTTCAGCAAGGCACCGGCCAAGATCAGTTCCTGGGAGAACCGTTGGGAGCTGAAGGACGAGGCGATCAGGACAAAGGACGGTCTCAAAGCATATTCCTCCCTGCTTATGGGGAACCTGAACTTGGAATTGAACCGGACGACCCTGAGTTTCAAGGTCAGGCAGAACCAGCTCGATCCGAAGGGGAGCCTTTTCGGAGTGAAGCTGAATGCCGGCAGGGGAAACCAGCTCCACCTGTTCTACCAGAACGGACTGATGCGCTGCATACAGACGGTTGAAGGGAAGAAAAGCGAGACGGAAAACTTCGGCAGGCTCGTGTCGCCGTTGACTGAGGGGAAAGACGCACCATGGACGGAAATAACCTTTGACATTGCTGATTCAGCAATCAAGTCGAAAGTGAACGGACAGGACGTAGGAAGCATAGCATTGAAAAAGGAATGGAATATAAGCCTTCCAATCACGGAACTTGATTTCCACGCCTACCAGGCCGATGTCAGTTTTGATGATCTGTCGGTCGTTTCGGCGGAAAGCACGATAAAAGTTGAGGCCCAACCGAGTGACAAGATCCTTTCACAGATGGATGTGGCTGAAAAACAGGCTGCCGCAAAAGGACCGAACGACTACAGGATCCTGTTTATAGGTGACAGCATTACCAGGCATGGATTTTCCAAGAAAACTGTCAGTGAGATGGGATGGGATCATTTAGCGGGAATGGCCGCGACCAAGGAGGAGAATGACTACGCTCATCTACTCGCCGCGAAAATCCAGAAGCTCATGCCGGATAAGAAGGTCGATCTCCAGTTCCACGGCAAAGGTGGAAGCGGATCTGCAGCGCAACGTCTGTCCGCGATAACTGAATTTGCGAATATCGCAGCCGACCTGGTGGTTGTCCAGCTCGGGGAGCACGAGAAGGAGGCCGTTGGTGCGGATGCTCTTGAATCAAGCTACAAGAAGCTGTTGGAGGCAATACGCGCTTGGCCCTCCAAACCGCTTGTCATTTGCACTGGTGTCTGGAACCCATATAAGGCCGGAGAAAGGACTGTATATACTGAATGGACCCGGAAGGTTGAAGACACAATGCAAGGAGTATGCAAGAACATGTCGATTCCTTTCGCCTCGGTGGAAAAATACGCCCTTGATCCGTCCTGTAGTGGATGGGGGACGTCCGGAGGTGTAAAGTGGCATCCGAACGACAAAGGCATGCAGGGATACAGCGACGCGATATTCGCAGCTTTCGAGGAAAGCCGTAAGAAATAAGATTGTATTTCGAAGGGGGAATCACAATGAAGAGACCTTTCACATTGATTGAATTGCTTGTCGTAATTGCGATCATCGCAATACTCGCCGCCATGCTGCTGCCTGCCCTGCATAAGGCGAAATCAACCGCTAGAAGCATCGTCTGCATCAACAATCAAAACCAGCTCGTGAAAGGTGCGGAGCTCTACAATGGCGACTGGGACGGATACATTGTTCCAAGCTTCTCGCCCACTGGCGAAAAAGGCATGCCCGATCTGCGCAACTGGACCGGTTTCCTCCGTGAATACCTGGGAAACAACAAGAACGCTAGTTTCGCTGCGGCGACAGATCTCGCCGTCGTCGCCTGTCCTGAAGCCCCATTCCGTTTCGGATACGGACACAACGGCGGTAATCTGGGATGGATCAATGTCAACAACGTAAATCCGAATTTCTCGTTCTGGACAAAGGTAACCCAGGGAACCAATCCTTCGAAGACAGTGATATTTGTCGACAGTGTGGCTCCAGGCGGGACAAGCGATGACTGGAACTGCGGGAAATGGAAGCCGCATGTGCGAGGAGGAGACAGCACACTCACAGATTCTGTCGTGGAATTCAGGCATTCTCCTGGAAACAGCTGCAACGTTGGATGGCTCGACGGGCATGCAGACTCCAGAAAGTACGGGGATGGTTTCCTTACGCCGGGAGTAGCCACGTCTGAGCTTGAATGGTGGGATCTGAAGAAATAGCTGGAGCCCATTCGAAAATGAGGTAACGCGGACATTCCTGTCTGCGATTTAAAATTAAATTTGACTCCACAGACAAGAATGTCTGTGTTACCTTTTCCAGCAATATCTAGCTAATTATGGTAATCTGAATAACAAGGAGACAATATGATCAGATGCATGGTGTTCATATCGGCTGCGATCTTTGCAGTTACCGCCGCAGTGGCTCAGGAGAAGTCCGGAGATGTGAGACAAAGAGGTTTTACCGTCGATAAGATGATTCCAGAAAACCTTGAGTCGATGAAGAAAGATTGGAATGCAAATTCTGTCAGGGTCATGCTCAAGCCGAACTCTGTATCACGGCAGGGCAAGATGAAGACATATGGAGAAGGCTGGGATAAGCTGATGAAGGAGATGTCGGCGTATCTGGACAAGGCCGCAGAACTCGGGATCGGCGTCATCCTGGATTTGCACGAGGTACCGAACGACAACCAGAAGACATACAGCGACGACAGGAAAAAGCAGAAGACGGAATTCTGGCATGACAGGACTAATCTTGATGTCGCCGTTAAATGCTGGAAGCAGGCCGCGGAACTCTGCAAGGACAGGAAACAGGTGATCTGGTATGACATCCTGAACGAACCTCTCGACTGGGAGGATTTCCCAAGTTATGTAAAAGTCTGGCCGGAATGGGCGCAGACAATGATCGACGAAATACGGAAGATTGATCCGGAGAAGGCGGTTGTTGTCGAGGTCGGACCTGGCGGACTCTGCTGGGGATTCAAGGATTTTCCAGTGCTGAAGGGGAAGAACATTATCTATTCCACGCACCAATACCAGCCCCATGTATACACGCATCAGGGGATATCCGGCCTTAACAATACTGATCTCGCCAAGGCGTATCTCAAGATGCAGCAGAAATGGCCGGGAGAATTTTCCGACACCGGTGGAGGAATGTGGGACAAGGCAAGGCTCTACAAGGAGCTCGCCCCGATGATCGAGTTCCAGAAAAAGAACAATGTCAGGATCTATATCAGCGAGTTCGGAGTGGCCAGGTGGTCCCCTAATTCCGCCGATTATGTCAGGGACAATCTGGAAATCTTTGAGGAGTTCGGATGGGACTGGTCGTTCCATGCATACAAGGAGAATCCCATCTGGGATCCGGAATATGAGCCGGTGTTCGGGGAGAATGCGAAAGCGAAGGAGACGACTCCGGTCGGAGCAGTCCTTAAAAAATACTTTGAGAAGAATTCAAAGTAGGATGGATTGCCAACCTGTCTGACTTAGAAATGAGTTCAAAAACGGCTGAATTTGTTTGTAGTAGCGCATGTTTGCGCGTTCTTCAGTCTTTCGAAGTTCCGTTAAGAACGCTCGAACACGAGCTACTACAAGCGAAAAACCCTAAGTCAGACAGGCTCATCCTGAGGAATCCTGAATTCTGCTCCTTGCAATAACTCTATAATTTACTTTTGCTCGCCATATGTCAATTTTAGTGGTTCCCTTCAATATTTTCCTGTAGGAATGAAAATCTTCAGGATGACAGTATATTATGAGCCCTAACCAAAACAAAGGGGATTTACCATGCCTATGACCGGTAAGGAAAGGATCTCGAATATTCTCAAGAGGAAACCCGTCGATCGCATCGGACTCTACGAACACTTTTGGGGAGACACCCAGAAAGTCTGGACCGACCAGGGACATATCAAGAAGGACGAAGATCTCGCCACGCACTTCGGGTTCGATATGTCTGGATGCTGGGCGTTCAACTATGTCGCCAACATGGACTTTAAAAATGAAGTCATTGAGGAGGATGCCGAGACCAAGCTCGAAAAGGACGGAAACTACGCGATCCTCCGTCGTCACAAGCTCCACAACGCAACTCCTGAACATGTTGATTTTACCGTGAAGGACCGCGCTGGATGGGAGGAGCTCATCAAACCATATCTACTCAAGACTGACAGGCGCAGGATCAATTTCGAAGGATATAAGCAGGCAAAAGAAGCTGCGGCGAAAAACAACCGTTTCTTCTGCTGGTCAGGAGTAAATGTCTTTGAACAGATGCATCCCATCTGCGGACATGAGTATATGCTAATGGGAATGGCGCTGGATCCGGACTGGATCAAGGACATGACCAACACACTTTCAGATCTGAACCTGAGGCTCATGGAAGTTCTTTTCGCCGAATGCGGGAAGCCTGACGGGATTTGGTTCTACGAAGACATGGGATTCAAGGAAAGACCGTTCATGTCGCCGGAAATGTACGGGGATATGGTACAGCCTGCACACAAAAAGACTTTCGACTATGCGCACTCCCTCGGTCTCCCTGTAATTGTCCACTCCTGCGGATATGTCGAACCTCTGGTTCCAGGACTTATTGAGGCGGGAATGGACTGCCTGCAGGTGATCGAGATCAAGGCTGGCATGGATCTGCTCAGGCTCAAGAAGAATTTCGGGCACAAGATCGCATTCTGTGGTGGTATGGATGCCAGGAACCTGGTCGCGAACAACAAGGATGCCATCAAGAAGGAACTGCAGCAGAAGATACCGGCTGCCATGAAGGATTCTGGATACATCCTGCATTCGGACCATTCGATTCCGACAGACTGCAAATACGAGACATACCGTTATTTTGTTGATGAAGGATTACGGCTTGGAACTTATAAGTAGGGGCGGGCTTTAGCCTGTCCCCATTCCTAGATTAAGATGGTACATGCTTCCGCCGTCGCTAAGAAGCTATGGCGGACATGAGAAGCGCGTACCTACTTTCTCCACACGAGGATGGACGTCAGAAGATTCTTTAATTTTTCTTGGAAAACCACTTGACTTGCCTTCATTGGCATATTATTATTTCATCTATACTGAAATATAATTCATCATTGAGGAAATTGATATGCCAGGAAATGAACCAGTTCAATCACTTATAAGAGGGCTGGACATCCTTTTATACATAACTCAAAGCCGAGATGGACAAAGACTTAACGATCTTTCCGAAAAGATGGACCTCAACCCGAGCACCGTCCACAACCTTGTAAAGTCCCTCCGATTGAAGGGATTTGTGGAAAAATGCCAGGATGGACGGCTGAGGACAGGCAATGTCTTCCGTGAACTGATGAAGACAAATACAGTTTCCGGATTCCATGGAAAAGTGGAAATGGAGATGAAAAACATTGCCGGAAGATTTAGTAATGCCATCCAGACTTATTCCGAGATCAGCAATTCCGATATAAACGTAATTATCAGGATGAGTCCCGACATGCCCGGAATAATCCAGCATCCGACGGCTACAAGATTCCACCTTTATTACAACGTATCGGCCCTTGTGCATCTGGCCTTTGGAGATTCGGAAGCAATATCATGGCTGAAACTGAGCTATCCGTTCATGGAGGAAGGTTTGAAATATTGGAAGGACGAGAAAAGCCTGCTGGAATATCTGCGGAAGACGAGAACCCAGGGATATGCAAAAAGTCCGTTCACTGAAAAAGAAGTCCTGAGGATTGCCGTTCCGGTTTTTTCTGGCAAAGGACTTTTACGGGGCAGTCTTGGAATCTCGCTTAAATTGATGCCTGACGAGAAAATTGATATGATTGAAAAGAAATGCGCAGAAATTCTTATTGCATCTGCAGAAAATATTAAGGAGGAATAAGATGAATACGATGAAGGCCCAGGGAACTGAACGTGAATTTGAACAGGAGGATCTCGATGATCCGGTAGAAGCCGCAAGACTTGTGAAAAGGCAGGCGCTTGCTTTTGGTGCGGATGCCGTCGGCATTGGAAACATTGAGAGGTGGGAAGGCTCACCGCTTCAGATGGATCCCCGCCAGATAATGCCCGAATGCAAATCTATAATCGGGATGGTCTTCAGAGTGATGCGCGGAAGCATGAGAGGAATTGAGGAAGGCACCTTCTTCAGCAATTATTCCGCAATGGGATATGGCGGACTTACCTATCTCTACATGCCCATGACCGTCATAAACCTCAGCAAGTTCATCGAGGACCGCGGTTACGAGGCGATCCCTATGGGGCACCAGAGCGACTGGAGAGCCATTGACAATCTCGGCAACATCAGGAAGGATTATTCGCGTCCGGTCGCTCCCGGAAGGGCGGCACCTGACATCATGGTCCAGCTGAGAATAGCTGCATATCTTTGCGGTCTCGGTGAAATCGGATTCAGTAAGATGTTCCTCTCGTCCCAGTTCGGACCCAGGAACCGCGTAGGTCTCGTCCTGACCGACGTGAAGCTCGAACCGGATCCGATTTATGATGGTCCCCAGCTCTGCAACAAATGCATGGCATGTGTCAAGGCTTGTCCTGGAGGATGTATTAAGAAGGACAAGACAATCAAGGTCAATCTCGCCGGAAAGGAAGTTGAATGGTCTGATCTTGACATGATCAAATGCGACGATACGTTCAAGGGTGGAGTCAGGCTTGAAAATGAAATTCCGGAAAATGAAAGATACGTCAAGGGAGACAAGAGTTTTGGGCGTGGATCTTGGACACCCTTCAATGAGAAGCCGAAGAACCTCTACAATACCGGGCAGGCCGTATGTGGAGCCGCAGGCTGTACAAGGGCATGTATGATATCGCTGGAATCGCGCGGGGTGCTGAAGAACAAGTTCAAGGACAAGTTCCGCAGGCGCAAGCAGTGGAAGGTCGACTGGAGCAAGGATCCGTATCCTGCCGCCTATGAGGCGCCATACAAGATCAAAGATGCAAGCGACGCCGACTGAGGGAATTGTAAAAGCCAACTTCCAAATTCAAAAATAGAAAGAACAGCCCTTACGGGCTTGACGAACAAATTCCAAATTGAAATTCATTCGTTTGTAGTTAATGTCGCAAGACATGTTTCTTAATTGGAATTTATTCAATAATGAAAAAGAATGGGAAAATCAAATTTGCCGTCGGATACCAGGAACCTGAGAATGGAGAGGATTTCCTCTCCATTGTCGAGGATTATCGCGGGCATATTTCAGAAATATATTTTGCCTGGCCTGGAAAGGCCTCCGGCAGACCTGCGCTTGGCAAGGGCAGGGAAGCTGAATGTTCCATTGAAGAGCTCGAATATAATATTTCAGAGATCCGGAAAATGGGTGTTAAACTGGATCTCCTTTTCAACGCCGCCTGCTATGGAGGCAAAGCCGCCAGCAAGGAGCTTGAGAAAGAGGTCGTGACAACTGCGAAGCGGGTGATAGATGTCGCAGGAGGGCTGGAAATCATTACAACCTCATCAATTGCTATCGCCTGGATCTTCAAGAAGCATTTCCCAAAGGTTGAAGTCCGGGCATCTGTAAACATGAAGATAGGCTCTCCAGAATCAATGAGCTATGTTTCAGAGCTTTTCGACAGCTTCCATCTCCAGCGGGATGTCCAGAGGAACATCAGCCACGCCATGGAGACCAAGAAATGGTGCAAGGAAAACGGAAAGAAACTCTGCATCCTGGCTAACAGCGGCTGTCTGTACTACTGTCCGGGCCAGCTTTTCCATGACAATCTTGTTGCACACGATTCAGAAGTTTCCGGAAAAGAGGGGATCGATGGATTTGTCCCGCATGTCTGCTGGAACCTTTTCAAGGATCCGGAAAAGCGTTCCGCCATTTTGAAAGCCACCTGGATCCGTCCGGAGGATATGAAAAACTATGAAGGCATCGCGGATGTTGCGAAACTCGCAACCCGCATCCATTCGAACCCGAGAATGGTAATAGATGCATATGTCAATGGAAGACATGACGGCAACCTTCTTGATCTTTTTGAGCCGACCTTCTCGATGGCATTGGCCCCGGAGATAGTTTCAAACAGCAAGTTTCCGGACGACTGGTTCAGGAAAACGTCGACGTGCGGACATAAGTGCCATAAGTGCGAATACTGCGATGAACTTTACCCAAAACTTCTTGAAAGATTGTAAATGGACTGCGGGATACCAGAGAACTATAAAGCATATAATTGAGGCAATTTCAAAATTGCCTCTATTGAGCTGATTGCTTTCGTTGGAGTACAAGCTTCAGCTTGCGTAACCTGTTGAATAGTAAGACAAACTAATCCGCCGCGGCGGACCAACGGGCATATTTCCGCGACAACCGGTTTATTGTATTTTTGAAATCAGCTCATTTACATGAGACAATTGATATGTAGGAGTTCACAGCTTCAGATGTGTCTTGGAGAGTTAATTGAAGAGCACAGCTAAAGTTGTGAACTCCAACATATATCTGCATGAAACAATATAACTGGTCAGTGTAAGCAGAATTTATAGATTGCCGGCGGGACCTGTCCTGACCTGTAGTGAGCTTGTCGAACTAGCTTGTCGAAGGATGCCAGCGCTCCATAATATTATAAAATTTCCGTCCGGAAAATTTATTATTTCTTCGGCTTTGTCTTCTTTATGATGTCGTAGAGGGGGCTTTCCTTCTTGACCAGGTCTTCCGGAGACTTCTTGTCACCGTTCTTCGTAGTCGCCTTTGCCCCTTTTTCCATAAGGAACTTGACTATGTCCACCTTGAGGTCGTCGGTGGCCTTTTTGTTGAGAAGAACAACATGCAGAGGAGTATTTTTAGATTCGTCGGGTTCATTGACATTTGCTCCAATGGCTATAAGCTCCTTTGCGGCTTCAAAACTTCCAAAATCAGTCTTCTTGTCACCGCCGGGTATTCCCGGTGAGTCCAGCAGCTCATGCAGGGAGCATGCATTTCCCCTGTCTGTAAGCTTCGCCCCGTATTTGATGAAGGCATTTACTATTTCCATGTAGTTTTTGACATCTGCGGTACGAATATTCTTCTTTGCAAGGATTTTAAGAGGGCCTTTTCCTTCCTTGTCCGTGACGCTGAAGCTGAGCTTTTGTCCGGCAAGATAATCTAATGTCGCCAGATAGTCCTTCTTTCTTGCATCATTCGGAGAACCCATGGCGCTTGCCATCTTGAGGATGGCTGTCTCTCCAGTAGCTGCAGTTTTGGCGTCCAGCTTTGCCCCCTTTTCAACAAGGTACTTGATGATGTCCAGCCTTGCCATTCCCGCTGCCTCAACAAGGGGATAGCTTAGATACTCCATTTCCTTGTTGACAATATCAGGTTTTTCCTCGACAAGTGATTTCACCTTTGCAAGGTTGTTGTCGGTGATGGCCTTCATCATAAGGTTCTGCGAAAAGCAGGAAATCGAAAGTAAGATTGTGACGACAGCAAGCAATGTCTTCATAAAAACCTCCCCAATATGTTTTTTTGTAGAACAAAAAAACATATATTCGGATATGGAATTTTCAATGAATGATATGAATTTGATTGTTAAGCACAACCCGGATACTGTATTTCAACATTATCAGAAAGGGAACAGATGAAAGCTTTGTTATTTCTGCTTCTTTCATTATTTTATCATTTTTCCGCCATTTCCACGGATTGTATACCACTTGGCAGAACAACTATGACAACCTCGAAGCATTTGCGAAGGAAGTGAAGAAGTAGAGAAAACAGGTTTTTGCGGGGACATAGTACTATGAGCAGAAATAACAAAATAATATTATGTGTTGTACTCTCTTTTGTGGCATTCGCATCTGTTGCAATTGTGATAGGAATACAGCAATTTAGGAAGGAAATGCACAAAGGATTCATGAATCCTCTGATATATGAATCTCCAAGTCCAAGTCAGATGGGGAAGGCCATGTTCGTAACCCAGGGTTTTCAGGATAGAGGAATGCATCTTTATATAAGTGATAACAAGGCAAGACAAGAAAACATTGACGTGGGTGAAATATTTTGGTCTCATACCAAGGCAACAAGAGCAACATGGTCTAAGGATGGTTCAATCATTGCGTGTGAAAACGATATTGGGAACCATGAATATTTCTCATACGTATATGATTTTCAAAAGGACATATTGTATTATCCACCTGGAATTTCCTGGTGCAGCGCTGAATATAATTTGTCAGAAGAAGCATGGGCTGAACATTCCCAAAAAATGAAATTACTTATTGATGAAAGAGGAGGAAGAACCAAGGACATAGATCTTAACCTCATTTATGGAAACGGCCGTGCTCCTTCCACTAAGGAATGGGAAGAGTTGAATAAATTATACAAACCGTTCGAGACAAAAAGTAACAGGTGAACATAAATCTCCATAGGTATGGAAGTAGCGCTGCTTTCTTATTATTGCTTGCAATTATATACGTATATGATATAATAGTGTACGTATAAAAAGAGGCGGATATGAAAAACAAACTGACAGTTGCAATCGAAAAGGATCTGATTCCTAAGGCCAAATCATATGCGAGGAGCCATGGAACTTCGCTGTCTGAAATTATTGAAAAGACATTCAGGAGCCTTCCTGAAGGGAGAGGGATATCTTTTTCCGGCAGATGGAGGGGCAAGTTTACGGCTGCCCGTAAAAACGAGGACAGGTTTAAGAAACTTGCTGAGAAGTATTTATGAGGATACTTGTCGATACAGACATACTGATTGATGTTGCCCTTGACAGGAAGCCATTTTCAAATGACGCATCATTGCTTCTGGACAAGCTTGAAATGAAACAAGCTGATGGATTTATTGCCTGGCACTCACTATCAAACTTATATTATATTTGCTCATCTTCCATTCAGGACAGGAAACTGAAGGAATATATCAAAGAACTTCTGATGTTCCTATCTGTATCAGCAACAACATCAAAAGATGCAAGTTATGCATTAGGCCTGAATGTCGGCGATTTTGAGGACGCCCTGCAGATTTCCGCAGCAATATCATGTAAGGCAGAATTTATTGTCACAAGGAACATAAGGGATTTCAAGCATTCACCCGTTCCTGCATGCCTTCCTGGAGAGATCATAAGGATTATTGATAGGAACTTATAAAATTCCTGCCGGCAAGATGCCGGCGCTCCATAGGATATAAATTTGGTTCGTTTTCATTTTGAGTGGGTTTCTATTTTATGTTAGTGGTTCGTAATGGGCATTGACTTTGGTAAAGTTCAAATTGCCA
>Ga0154564_113_pt1 | contig 46903 bp, 38 predicted proteins | sample RifGroF2_FD_105707 | JGI IMG/M metagenome (GOLD analysis project Ga0154564, IMG submission 105707) | Lentisphaerae bacterium GWF2_49_21
GCCTCCGGTCGGAAAAGGGCTTGACGACCTTAAGCCCGGCTCCTTCTTTTATGATGGTGCTGCCGGACAACTCTATGTGATGCTTGAGAAAAAGGATGATCCACGCACCCACCTGATGGAGGCCAGCGTGATGGACTGGGTCTTGTCGGGGAAGGGTACGGAATATGTGACAATGCGCAATCTCTCCCTGATGCATTGCAATGGCAGCCGCATCGGTACTTATTCAGTTATGCTGACCACTGGCAAGTCGCACTGGACGGTGGAGGACTGCCGGATCGAATACGGCGACTTCGGCGGTTTGTCCGCCGGGGGCAAGAACCACCGCATCGTCCGCTGCATCATCAGCAACAACGGCAACAATGGCGTCGCAATGAACAATTCCGATGCAGCGCATGGATGGGCGTACTATCCGACCGCCCCCCGACAGGACACAGTTGTCGAGGACTGCGAAATAAGTGGAAACAACTACCGGAACTTCCAGGCGGCCTGGCATTCTGGTGGGCTTAAGCTGATCCCGGCATCACGCGGAGTTACGGTGCGCCGTTGTATCGTCAAGGACAACAACGGGCCGGGAATCTGGTTCGACAACACAATAGGAGAAAATACAATTGAAGATAATCTGTGCGACAACAACACTGCCGGCATCTTCTACGAAATTTCCAAGCCGAGCGAGGACTGCGCATTCAGCGCTATCATCCGCAACAACCGCATTGTACGGAGCCGCGAACAGGGCATCTATGTTTCCGCCTCCAGCGGGGTGCTTGTGGAAAACAATACGGTGTATGACTCATGGGTGGGAATTGCAGTGCATGGGATGCCAAGAGGAAAGTTTAAGCTTGCCGATAATACTGTCCAAAACAACATTATCATGGGAAGATCGCATGCCGACGCGGTCATTTTCGTCGGAGACAATGCCACGAACAACACCATGGACGGCAATTTCTATGTTACTGGTCCTGCCTCAACGTACAGCAAGAATGGTCTGAGAGTCTGTGTTGTAAAGGGGCAGGGGTACGACATTACGGATAAGACGCTGGAGTCTCTAAGGGTGAAAGGATATGAAAAGAATGGACTTGAAGGCGATCCCATGTGGGTGAATGCCGCCGCCTTTGACTTTCAGCTCAAGCCCGACAGTCCGGCCGCTGGCAAGGGATGGCGGAAGCTACCTGCTGTTGATGCTGCAAAATGATCAAGGCAAGGGGAAATGGAAGCATTCGTTCCCTATGATCCCATTTTGTTTTATAAAAAGCATCTCCTCTGATTGAAATTGGGCGGCTAATATGCTTTTTTATAAAGATTTTTTCGTAACAAGGGGAACTTTTCTTGAAATACATTTTCATGGCCATTCTTGCTGTTCTTATTCTCGTCACCATTGGCACCGCAATGGTCAACAAGCAGACCAGCAGCGGCAAGCCTGTCATATACTGGGTCACCGACAACAATCCTGCGCGCGCCCTCCAGATCAACACATTCCAGGCCTGGATGAAGAAGAAGGGTTATCCTGACTGCGAGCTCAAGCTTGATACCGCCAACCGCGACGTCTCGAAGCAGATCATACAGAGCGTTTCCGGCGTAGGCGGCGACGTGATGGACTGCTGGAGCGGCGGCGGCGACATCATGTATTTCGCGGAGATGGGGATCATGGAGGATGTCACAGAGGACGCCAAGAAGCTTGGATTCGATCCGTCAAAGACCTTCCCTTCGCTTGAGGACGATCTCAAGGTCGGTGGAAAACAGTATATCTTCCCGTGCAACGTTGGCGCCAGCATGTATTTCGTGAACTGCGAGGTCTTCAAGCGGTTCGGACTTGAAACCCCTCCTATGACCTGGGACATTGCTGAATTTGAAAGGAGGGGAAAGGAATTTGTAGAGGTGGCCAACAAGGGGCTTGAAAGACGCATGTTTTTCATGGCCGAGAACATTGATATGATTTCAACGATGCGTTCATATGGAAACGATGTGTTCAATGAGACTCTGACGAGATCCAGGATGACAGGCGAGGGAAATGAAGGATATCTGAAGGCCCTCAAGCTCAATAAGAAATGGATAGAGGAATACCACCTCATCCCTTCGGCCGCCGAAGTCCAGTCGTTTTCAACCGACAGCGGATATGGCGGTGCGACGTTGCAGCTTTTCTTCAAGGGCAACTTCGCAATGGTGAACATCGGACGTTACGCCCTCATTCAGTTCAGGCAGTTCGGCACGATGGATCTAGACGCCGTGCAATATCCGAACGGAGGATATCCCAACACCATAATCGCGACCCGTGCGGCCCTCGTCTACAAGGGGGGGAAGAACAAGGACCTCGCGAAATATTTCCTTGCGTATCTCGCAAGCGAAGACTACAACATGAACATTGTGAATGATGCCGACGCGCTTCCGCCGAATCCGGAATACACCAGGACGGAGGAGTATCTCCACCCGAAGGACTACCCGAACGAATGGAAAGTGCATAAGAAGTTTGCGCAGGATGCCGTGGACATTTCCATCGTCCTCACAAAATCACCGTTTGTCGCAAATAAAAGGGTATACAGTTATCTGGATGACGCAAGGCAGGCGGTGCTTTCAAAAAAGCAGACTCCTGAAGAGTCTGTGAAATACTGCGAAACCAGGATCAACGAGGAGATAGACCGTAATCTTCTTGAGAAACCAAAGCTGAGACCGGAATATGACAAGCAGCTTGAGCTGCAGAAGAAGATTGATGAGTACCGGAAGACCGGCAGGAAGATCCCGAAGGATTGGATCAGCAATCCATACCATAAGAAATACTATAAGGATATGGGCTGGCTGGAGACGGAAAAGAATGCGAATATCCAATAATGAACAAGGAATATCCAATGTCCAAATGAAATCCGATGGGAATTGGAAATTCCTTGTTGGATATTGGACATTCAAAAAATTTAGGGTTTGAGATCATGCTCAGCAAGAAGACATCGAATACGATTGCGGGAATAGCATTCCTGTCGCCTAATATCATAGGATTCCTGTGCTTCACCACCATTCCCCTTGTCTTCAGCATGGTCCTTGCCTTCAGCAACTGGGATCTGACCTTGCACAATATGTTCCACGATGAAGCCATCAAGTTCGTGGGGCTCAAGAACTTCATCCGCCTTTTCCAGGAACGTGATTTCTGGAAATTCCTGGGCAATACACTGTTCCTGATGATGGGCGCCCCGTTCGCCATTGCAGGAAGCCTTATTGCAGCCATACTCCTCAACAAGGATCTCAAGGGAAAGAAATCCGGCGTGTTCAAGATAATTCTGCCAGGCGCAATACTCTTCATTTCATGTGTGATGCTGACTCTTGTTGGCATGGGTGCGGCCGCCCTGACCATTTTAATAGTGGGTGCAGTCGGTATGACCCTGATAAGCGGGATACTTTTCGGTCAGACAGTCTACAGGACGCTTTTCTATCTGCCGAACTTCACTTCCGGTGTCGCAGTATACATCCTTTGGAAAAAACTCTACAGCCCGCAGACCGGTCCGGTGAACGCAGTGCTTGATAAACCGGTATCAGTCGTTGGGAATATAGTGAACGCCACCCCCTCGTGGGTGCTCCTCGCAGGTGAATGGCTGTGCCTGTTAATCGGGCTTTTCATAATGATGAAGGTGCTCAAATCCCTCTTCAACCACTGGAAGGAAGGGGATATCGGATCCTGCGGTCTTGTGCTTGCATTGTTCTTTGTGATGCTTCCTGCATTCTTTGCAATACTCTGGGCGCCTACGGCGGCTATGAAACTGGCGGTCCCGGCAATTGCGGTTGTCCTGCTTGTCTTCCATCTTGCCACAGACCTGAAGACCAGGGACTTCCCCTGCACCATCTGGCATGGGGTCGGCTCTGGATTCATGATTGCAATGATCTCCCTTATCCCTATGTTCATGTTCATCGGATTTGCCGCGGCAATTGCACACTTGGCTGATATAACAAGGCAAACTGACTTTTCGGTGCTCCCGCCGCCGGAATGGCTTGCGAGCTATGACTGGGCGAAACCTGCAATCATGATCATGGGGCTCTGGATGGCAATTGGCTCCAACAACATGCTTCTCTATCTGGCCGGTCTCAGCAACGTCCCTCCTGAACTCGAGGAGGCCGCCGACATCGATGGAGCATCTCCCTTCCAGAAATTCTGGCATGTGACATGGCCCCAGCTCGCGCCGATCACATTCTTCATAGTTGTCATGACCGTCATCGGCGGACTGCAGGGCGGATTCGAAATGGCCAGGACCATGACGCAGGGCGGTCCCTTTGGTTCGACAACTACCTTGAGTTATTTTATTTACAACGAAGGTTTCGCAACCGGAAGGCTGGGATATTCCTCCGCCATTTCCTGGGTGCTCTTCATCATGGTCTTCTCGATAACCATGATCAACTGGAAATTCGGGAGCAAATATGTCAATGACTGAAAATAGCAAAAGAGATTCGGTCATGAACGTCTCCAAGGGCAGGACCCTCAAGAGGGAAATCATGGGGATAAGCCTTCTGCATATCCTGCTTGCAGGCATGAGCCTTCTTTTCATGCTGCCGTTCCTGTGGATGGTCCTGACAAGCCTCAAGACGCTGGCGGAAGTCGGCCTTCCGGAGTGGATGCCGGCGGCTTTCCAATGGAAGAACTACCCGGAAGTCTTTGATGTCATTCCTTTTGCCAAGTTCTACTGGAACAGCATCCTGATCGCCTCCTGGGTCACCTTCCTCCAGGTCTTTACAAGTTCGCTCGCGGCTTTCAGCTTCAGCCGTCTCAACTGGCCTGGACGCGACAAGGTCTTCCTCATGTACCTTGCCACCATGATGCTTCCCGGTCTTGTCATGATGATCCCCAACTACCAGATAATGATCTCCCTTGGCTGGGTTGACTCTTTTGTCGGACTAATCGTGCCTGCATCGTTCTCCGCGTTCGGCACTTTCATGATGAGGCAGTTCATGATGACTATCCCCACAAGTCTTGACGAGGCCGCTGAGATCGACGGAGCAAGCAAGTGGCAGCTATACTGGGATGTCATACTTCCGCTCTCAAAACCCGGCCTTATAACGCTGACGATCTTCACGTTCATGGGCAACTACCAGAGCTTCTTCTGGCCTCTGGTCATGCTCAAGTCCATCGACAAATATACGCTTCCTGTCGGACTCCTCTTCTTCGATTCGACACGCGGACAGACCACGCATCTCCTCATGGCCGGCGTTACCATGTCAGTCCTGCCGATGGTGATAGTGTTCATCATCATGCAGAAGCAGATGGTGAAGGGAATACAGCTTGGGGCGGTTAAGGGGTAGGGGAAGACGACAGAGGACAGATGACGGACGACAGCTTTAAGATTCAAGAATTTGTTCGTAGTAGTCCGCCTAGGCGGATTCGAGTGTTCTTGAAGTAGGGACGGGCTTTAGCCTGTCCCATTCTTTGGATTAAGCATGGTACATGCTAAAGCACGTACCTACTTAACGCGCAAGCATGCGCTACTACAAACGGAATACCCCTCTCGTTATTGAATTCATTTCTAAGCCTGATGGGCTTGCAGCTGGCAAATCAAAAGAAGCAAGTTTGAAATTGCCTCACTTCTTTTCTTCAGCAATACTTGCTTCCGGTTCGACTTTAATAAATCCGAACACCTTGTGCTTCTCAGCTATTCTCCTGATCTCATCCATCCTGCTGCTCGCCTTCTGGCTCTTCAATGATGCGTAGGCTTCGTTGAATATGTCAGATTTTGCTCGCCAGCTGCCACCGTCGGACTTTACATAGCCGGACTTGGCATAAAGCTCCTGCTCGATCCTTTTCCAGTTTTCCTCGTAGAACTTGTCGGCTTCAACTTTGTAGCTGCCTTTGATCTGCTTTATTTTTTCCTGTGTCTTGAAGGTCGCGGCATCGGAATCGAAGAGATATTTGAATTCGTCGTAGATATCCCGCATGCTGTATTTATCCATGTCGACCAGAACGAAAATTCCGTCCTTGCCCTTGTATGTCCCCTTCACCGGGCCGGATCTGTTCTTTGACAGGAACTCCACCTGCTGTCCGACGCTCGCCTCATTGAAAGACTTGATCGCGTCATCGATCTGCAACGCAATATTTTTCTGGTTGAACTTCTCGTCGGTCAGCTTCCTGGCTGTTTCGTGGGCTTCCCTGGTAATTTGGTCGGGAGTTTTCGAAGGAGGTTTCACCGGATATTCCATCTTTGCGGATTTCGCAGCCTCCTGCTTTATCTCCTCGTCAGAAATGATTTTGACTTCAGAGAGCTCCTTCACCAGGAGCTTCTGTTCATTCTTATACGCGGACTTATAATAAATGATTGTAGCGTAAATTATGAGGATTAGCGCTGCAGGGACAATTATCAGGCCTGACAGGACCTTTAAAATACCCGTGAAAGGAGAGGGGTGTTTTTTCCTATTTGGATTAACTTGATTTGCCATTTCAAAATACCGTTATTTACTTTTGCGCGCCATATGCTAATTTTGATTGGTTTATTTGAATTACTTTGTACCTGAATTTCAAAAACTCAAATTTTATACCGTCTATAAAAGGATTTTTAAAATGAATTCCTTCCAGAGAGTGTCTGAAGCGTTGACCAAATCCGGTTCATTCACAGTTGGCGCAAACTACTGGGCCTCCCACGCAGGCACGAACATGTGGAAGGACTGGCGCCCGGAAGTAATCGACAGGGATTTCAAGACTCTTTCAGCAGCGGGTGTCCAAGTCCTGCGCGTGTTCCCCCTCTGGCCGGATTTCCAGCCCCTCACAATGCAACGCGGCGGCGGTGGATGCCTTGCCGGACTCTTCTTCGGGGAAAATCCTCTGCCTGACACGGAAGCAGGGCAGGCCGGTGTCGATGAGATCATGATACAGCGCTTTGAGAAATTCGCGCAACTTGCTGAAAAACACAAGCTCTCTCTCATCGTAGGACTCGTTACTGGCTGGATGAGCGGACGGCTCTTTGTTCCGCCAGCATTTGAAAACCTCAACGTCCTGACCGACCAGCTTGCGATAAAATGGGAGGTGAAGTTCGTAAGATATTTCATCAAGAAGCTGAAGAAGTATCCTGCGATCATCGCATGGGATCTTGGCAACGAATGCAACTGCATGGCCGGCGCTCCGCGTCCTGAAGACGCCTGGGCGTGGACATCCGCCATTGCGAGCGCAATACGGATTTCTGACAGTTCCCGTCCTGTTGTTTCCGGAATGCATTCTCTGATTCCTGAATTCAAGGGCGGAAATTCATGGCTTATCCAGGACCAGGCCGATCTCTGCGACCTTCTGACGACACATCCCTATCCGATTTTCACTCCTCATGCAAAACATGACCCTCTCGATACGATCCGCTCGATCCTGCACGCGACTGCGGAAAATCATTTCTACAGCGACATCGGCGGCAAACCATGCTTCACCGAGGAAACTGGGACTCTTGGGCCGATGATTGGAAGCTATGAAAAAGCTTCAGCCTTTCTCCGGACAAACATGTTCTCCCTCTGGGCGAACGACTGCCGTGGGCTTCTCTGGTGGTGCGGTTTTGACCAGAAGCACCTAATGCACCAGCCTTATGTCAAGACCGCAATGGAATGTGAACTCGGACTTTTCACAAAGGATCATAAGCCCAAGCCAATGGCTGCGGAATTCGCAAAATTCAGGAAGTTCGTCGAGGCAATGCCTTTTGAAAAACTGCCGGAACGGACTGTTGAAGCCGTATGCATTCTTCCTGGTGGCAACGACCAGTGGGGCGCCGCCTACGGAAGTTTCATACTGGCAAAACAGGCGGGACTCGACATTGAATTCCAGTATGCCGCCCAGCCGTTGAAGGATTCAAAACTGTATATGCTCCCGTCGGCAAGCGGAATGCATTCTATTCTCCGTCCCAAATGGAACGAGCTTCTGGACAAGGTAAGGAAAGGCGCGACGCTTTATCTTTCCCTTGATGACGCCTACTTCACGGATTTCAACGAGACGTTCGGTGTGGATCTCCAGTCGAGATCAACTGGAACGTCGAAAGCGTCATTCGTCATGCATGGAATCAAGGACAGCCCGACAGTCTGCTTCAGCCCGAAGACATGTTTCTCCATGAAGGCGAAGAAGGCGGAAATACTTGGGAACAATATTGCCGGAAATCCAGTCTTCTTCAAGGCGAAATGCGGGAAGGGGACAGTTTACCTCCTGACATTCCCGCTCGAGCAGCTGATGATAACGACGCCTTCATCATTCCAGTCGGAGGAAACCTGCGATGCATGGAAGATATACAGCCATCTCGCTGAACCTTTCCTCAGGAAAAGGGCATTGAAAAGCAATCATCCGCTGCTGAATGCGACGGAGCACGTAGCCGGAAAAACAAAACGGATATATGTGCTGATAAATGTGACCCCGGAAGACATAGAGGCGGAATTGGATGTGGCAGAAGAATGGAAGATCGACAGGAAATATCCGGCGGGATTGACTCTTGGAAATTTGTCGGGCGGAAATGCCAGGATCTCAATCGATGCCAACTCAGGAGCCGTGTTGATTTTAAGGAAATGATTAACGAGGTGCAGATTTTATGAAGACTCCAAATATAGTATTCATACTTGTCGACGACATGGGCTGGATGGATCTCTCATGCCAGGGCAGCAAATTCTATGAGACACCGAACATCGACCGGCTCGCCCGCGAAGGATTGCGTTTTACGGATGCGTACGCATCATGTCCGGTCTGCTCGCCGACGAGAGCGAGCCTGCTGACAGGAAAATATCCTGCCCGGCTCGGTCTTACGCATTATATATGGAATAATCCCGTGCATTACAATGGAACTTATGAAAAAGGGAAGTTGCTGGGAGTGCCCTATGTTCCCTACATGTCAACCCGCGAAAAATCACTTGCGTCGGCATTGAAACAGCATGGCTACAAGACTTGGCATATCGGGAAATGGCATCTTGGATCAGAGGAGTACTGGCCGGAAAAGCACGGATTCGACATAAACATCGGAGGCTGTGAGAAAGGTCATCCTTCCGGACGCGGACACTATTTCGTCCCATGGGACATCCCAACAATCCCTCCCAAGGAAGGAGATTGCTTTCTGACGGACCGTCTCGGAGACGAGGCTGTGGAGCGCATCATGAACAACGATGGGACTCCTTTTTTCCTCAACATGTGGTTCTATGCCGTCCACACTCCCGTCCAGGCTAAGCCAGAAAAGATAAAAAAATTTGAACTCAAGGCGAAAGAGATGGGAATTGACAAGATAAATCCCTTGGTCAAAGGGGATTGCTTTCCCAGCGAGCACAAGAAGAATCAGAGGATCGAACGCAGGATCATCCAGTCAAATCCCGCATATGCAGGTCTGGTCGAGCATTTGGACGAGAATATCGGGAAGATACTTGACGCGCTTGATCGTAAGGGGCTGGCCGAAGACACGATAGTAATTTTTACTTCCGACAATGGCGGGCTCAGCACGGCTGAATCTTCTCCCACATGCAACACACCCCTTCAGGAAGGCAAGGGATGGATGTATGAAGGTGGAATCAGGGAACCATTGATTGTCAGGTGGCCCGGGAAGATCAGACCGGGCGTCACCGATTCAGTCGTTACGAGCTGCGACTTCTATCCGACGATCCTTGAGGCATGCGGACTTCCGCTGGAGAATGCCCAGCATCTTGATGGAAAAAGCTTCCTGCCTGTACTTAGAGGGGGGAAATATGATCGCGGATCCGTGTTCTGGCATTTCCCGCATTATGCAAACCAGGGAGGAACTCCGGGATGTGCAATTCGCAGGGGAGACTGGAAACTGATAGAATTCTTCGAGCACGGGATCGAGCTGTACAACCTTAAAAATGACATAAGCGAGAAGGACAATTTAGCTCCAATCCATCCCGAACTTGCCGAATCGCTGCGCGCAGAACTGCACGGATGGCTGAAGGAGATGAACGCAATCGTGCCTGCGAAAAATCCTGAATGGAAGCCATGGCGGGATGCGGATCTGGATCCGCTGGATTAGATTTTCTTGTCGTCGCCTTTTTCGCCCATGTCATAGCTTATGAGGAAGTTTCCTGTTATCCTGCTGACCTCTTCAATGCTGGTGAGGCCGCGGCTGAGCTTTATCCATCCATCTTCGCGGAGTGTCTTCATTCCCTTCTGCCTGGCGGCCCTTCTTAATTCGCTTGAAGCCGCATGGGCTGCGGCAAGATCCTGGATCTCTTCGTCAAGCAAAAATATTTCATAGATGGCGAGGCGTCCCTTGTATCCAGTACTGTTGCATTTCGCGCAGCCTGCGCCCTTCCATGCCTTTACCTCCTCCGGCCTGACTCCGAGGAAATGGGATATTTCCGTGCGGATATGCGGAGTGATGTTTTCATCAAGTACTTTGCAGTTAGGGCATATTCTCCTGACAAGGCGCTGGGCGATACAGGCGACCAGCGAGGAGGCGAGAAGATATGGTTCGACTCCCATGTCGATCAGCCTGTTGACGGCTCCGACTGAGTCGTTCGTGTGGAGGGTGCTGAAGACAAGGTGTCCGGTCAGCGACGATCTGATTGCTATCTCCGCAGTTTCAGAGTCGCGGATCTCGCCGACGAGGATGATGTCGGGATCGTGGCGGAGTATGGAACGGAGCCCGCTGGCGAAAGTAAGTCCGATCTGGCTGTGCATCTGGATCTGGCTGACGCCCTGCATTTCGTATTCGACGGGATCCTCGACAGTGATTATCTTCCTGTCCTTCCTGGAATCTGCGATTTTCGCAAGAGCCGCGTAGAGGGTCGTGGTTTTTCCGCTTCCAGTCGGGCCGGTGACAAGTATGATTCCATGCGGGAGATCGATGAGCTTCTGCAGGATCCTCAAGTCCGAATCCTCAAGTCCGAGATCGGACATTGAGAGGAAGACGGTCTTGCGGTTGAGTATCCTGAGGCATATGGTTTCGCCGAACCTGCTGGGCATTATTGAAATACGCAGGTCGAATTCTTCAGTGCCCGCCTTTACCGAGATCCGTCCGTCATGAGGCAGTCTTCTCTCGGCGATGTTCAGATCCGCCATGATCTTCAGCCTTGAAGTGATTGCCTCATGGAATTTGCGGACACCGTCCGGGACCGGGATGTCCTGCAGCATTCCATCTATCCTGTAGCGGAGCTTCACGCTGTCCTGGAAAGGTTCGATGTGTATGTCGGTGGCGGCCATTTCGAGTGCGTCTATGAGGATCTGGTTGACCAGGCTGATGATTGGTACCGACTCGTCGTCGACCTTGATGTCGCCGCCTGCGGATGAATAGCGTATTTCCCTGCTCTGCAGTCTTTCAGCGATCTTGGATTCACGGATTTTGATGACAGTTTCAGCTCCAAGGCCATAGACGCTCTTGAGGGTCATGTTGATTTCATGGGAGGTGGCGAGGAGCGGTTCGATCCGTTTTCCGACGAGGAGGCGCAGGTTTTCCAGGACCCGCATCGACGGGGGGGTTGAGAAGGCGGCCTCGAGCGTGTTCTGCTTGAGCTTCAATGGGACGAACTTATAATGGATGGCGGTCTTGGCGGAGATGCATTTCTTTGCATCCTCCTCGATATTGATCTTGTGGAGGGATATCAACGGGAGTCCGGTGCATTCGCTGAGGGCCTTGTAGATCTCGTCCTGGGGGCAGCAGTCGAGTTCGATCAGCGACTGATGGGCGGGGATGCCCTCCCTTTTCATGCGTTTCTGGGCAATCTCGCCCTGCTGTTTTGTTATCCTGCCACGGCCTTCGAGCAGACTGAAGATATCGCCTTTGGTTGCAGTATTCTCATTCATCCAGCATCACCTTTTCGCTTGATTGGAGCGTTATGGCCTGTGTCTCGTTCTTCTTGTTGGTTATCATCAGCATGTCAGATGTGATCATGTCCACAGAGAGCCCGTCGAGCTTGTCTCCGGGAGCGACAGTGAAATCCTTTGTCTCCTTTGTCTTGCTGTCGAAGACCGATATGAGCGCGAGCAATTCTCCGGAAGCGGATTTTGTAACTCCTTTGAACTCGATGTTCTTGAATTCAGCATAGCGCATTGTCAGGACAGTTGTCTTTTTCGGCGGAGGAGGGGGAGGGGGCTTGGTTTCCGGAGGTTTCGGTTCCACTTTAGGAGGCTTGGGCGGCGGCGGTGTAACTTTTTTCGGCTGTTTTACGGCGAATGTCTTCTGGAAATAGAAAGGCTTCTCGTCCTTGCCCAGGGGCGGGACCGGATCCAGGAATGCAAGCGCCTTTTCGTTCAGCAGGGAGCGGGGTTTCGGGGCGTTCGTGGACATCGACAGGTCGGCATCCTTCGAGCTCATGAGGTCGAAGACAAAGAAGAATACAGCGGAAAGGAGCAGTATGATTGAAATACAGAAAATAGTTTTCTCCCAGTCTTTCTGGACGCTCTCATTCAGTTTTTTTGCATCCATGGTATTCACGCTCCTTCAGGAAGTATTTTTGGCGGAGCCGGTTTGCTGCGCACTGGTTCGCCTGAACCTTCGCCCGTCGGAAAATAAAACGCCGAGCATTCGATTTCCACCTTGATGATCCTTGCTTCCACGGACAGCTGGGTGTCGTCGTTCCTGATGTCCGGGACCAGGGACATCTGTATCTGGGAGACGGGGAAGAAATTGTCGCCCGACTGGATTTTGCCAAGGAAGGAATATAGGCTTTCAACAGTTCCGTAGAGGGCAAGGCGGATTGGAATGGCCATTACATACGGAGACTTGTCCTCATCGTAGAGACGATATTCGGTGACTGGCATGAACTGCAGCCTTGCGGCCGGTTTTTTCCGTCCCTTCTCGTCCTGTATGATGACCTTGTCGTCGGCCTGGACGCGGAGTCCGCTCTGCGTCACGAGAGTTGTCAGCTTGTCCAGCACCCAGACCTGCAATACCAGCTGGTAGATGTTCTGTGTCTGTGTCTTTTCTCCGAGCCCGAGTATCGATTCTGAAAGATATATGTCCCTTGATGCCAGCTTGATCTCAAGGTTGTTGTATTCCTCCTGGTAGTCGAGCCTTGTCACGTCATGCGTGAAGTCGGAATGGGTTTCAAAAATCTTCTTGACGCTGCTGCTGAGCGTGCCGGTGCATCGCTGCAGGATCTGCTGTGATTTCTGCTTTATGCCGGTTATTTCCTTCTTGTCCTTCAATGCCCCATCGGGCCTGCCGCCTTCCAGTTCAGTTTTTTTCAGCTGGACATATGTCTCAAGCCGTCCCGGATCGAGAGGCCAGCCTGAATGGCCGAGTTCGTTCTTGGTATTGCTGATGTAGGCGCGGTCGCTGCGGACCTTGACCGCCAGAGGCCTGACAAAAAGAATATGCGTGGCGACAAGGACAACCAGCATGATGAGCAGGGCGATGAAGAGGCGGACATGCTGTCTGGGCCATTTTTTCATTTTTACTTGCCCTTCTTGATTTCGACGAGATTGGCCTGGTTGACGCTGTCTTCGGCAAAAGGCAGCTTGATTGCGAAATCGCGGAACCTCTTCCCGCCGAGCTGGGAATTGATTTCACGGTTGTTTACGACCTGCGAGATCCACGGGGATGACATTATATCCTCCCTGCCGGTTCTTTCCTCCTCGGAGAGGATGTCCACCTCCTCGGTGTTTGAGCTGAAAAGAGGGACATTGCTCAGCTTTGTCTGTATCTGGCGGACCAGGTCGTAATGCTCCTTCTTGCTTGAGGAGATGGTGAATCCAATGAGGACGAGGGAGCGGTTCTCGGTCATTTGATTTACGCAGACGGATTCGTTCCTGCCTCTTTTCATGAAGGAAGCAGGATCTTTTGCCGCCAGATTTGCCATGAAGATGTTCTGGGTGTCCTTCGATGCGTTCTTCTCCAGTTTCAGCCCATGGAAGCTTTTTTCGTCGGCAAGATAGCTGAAGAAGAAATTATCCCCCTTTATCTTTCCGACTTCCCTGACGGCTGAAAGGAACCTGGGGATGTTGTTGCCGGTGATTGCGAACGGTACTATCATCTTTTCATAGTGCCTTATGTCATCGCCCAGCTTGTCCAGCTTTGGAATGAACACTTCGCAGGCCTGCAGGCGTGTGATTATCTTCCTGTTCTGGAGATCTTCTTTTTCCAGTTTCAGATAGAAGTCGATGAGGTAGAGGAATATTGCGATCACGAAGATGAAGACCGCCGCTGAAATGAACTTGTAGTTCCTCTTCCTGAGCGAGACCCACCTTATCTCCGAAGGTGCGAGGGAGATGCGGATGTCCTCTATTTCCATGGCCTGGAGCGCAAGCCCGTATGCGCAGGCCAGTTCAGGAAGAAGTTTCCCTTCCTTGTCCACCGGACCGAAAAGTTCGATTTCGCATTCCATGAAATTGGACATGAGTATTTCCGGCAGGCCACCGATAAGCGAGCCGCCTCCGCAGAGCCAGAGCTTCACTATTTCCATTCCTGCCGTCTCGGCATTCTCGTGGATCTTCCATTGTTCCACGGCGTTCTTGAGTTCGGAGATGAGAGTCAAGGAGACCTTGTGCAAGGGGTGTTTTTTGTTCTTGGAGCTGATTTCAGCCTTCAGTTTCTCCTCCTCGGCCTTGGCCTCGTCCATCTCCATTGACTCCATAAGGGCGCGGTTGAACTTGTCTGATCCGAACAGGAGGCTGTTTATGGAGAGGATCTGTCCGCCGGCAAATATTATCACGGTGGAGTTTTCGGCGCCGATCTCGATTATCATCTGGGGCTTTTCGACGTCCTTTGTTTCAGGATGCAGATTGAAAAGGGCGTTTATGAGGGCCATGCTGTTCATGGTCATGTCTGCAGGAGTGACGCCGGCCGACTCGAGCACCTGCAATTTTTCAGCGACGACTGAATAGCGGGAAATTCCTATCAGTACGGGGTTGTTTCTTCCGTATTTCGGCGGCATGATGTGATAGTCATGGATGAATTTCTCCTCGGAGATTCCTGACAGCTGCTGCGTCTCATAGGCGATCATCTCCTCCAGCTTGGCCTCGGGAGCTACAGGGAAGTCCCTTACCTGGACAGTGGCGAGGTATTGTTGAAGCCCCAGGCATATGTCGCGGTTTTTCCAGCCATTCTGCTCCAGCCATGTGGAAAGGCTCTGGCTGAGTTCTTCATCATCGAGGATTCCTTCTGCGCGCAGTTTCAGCAGCTGGTGGGAAACGAGGCTGACTCCTCCTTCTTTTGTCCAGGAAAGCTCTGCAGCCTTAATAGTGCTGGAGCCTATGTCGAGGCCGACCGCCTTGCGTGTTTTATTCTTCCAAAACATACGATTTCGGGTTCCTTTATCATCTGGATACGGCTTTTTGAGGGCGAAGGTTACGGTTCCCAGGCGCCGTCTTCCCATTTCGCCCTGCTCATGAAATAGTTACCGGCAAACCCGACGTTCAGGACAGGCGCTTCATTATTTGGAATAACTCTTGAAGGGGAATAGTCTTTAAGCCTTTTTACATGCCAGTAGCATCGGATCACCGGGAAAAGAGTCGGATCATAGCCTTCTCCGAGCGCATGGGTCCCGTCTCCACCCTGCTTGAGCTGGATATTCTTCAATTGGGCCCAGGTGTAGGGGGAGGTGAGCCCGGATCCGGTGAGGTTCCAGGCGCAGTCGGAGTCAGTGAACTCATAGAAATAACTTACATTTCCGACAGCCGTGTTGGGATTGATATGGATTCCGGTATTTCCTTGGCGGTCATAGGCTGTTGAGTGCTGCTGGTCGGCCCTTGCGAGCCACGCGTTTGCGGGAGTGTTGGACGGGTTGGAGTCCGAAGGGCATAGATAAACTCCGGTGCTTGTCATGTAGTCGGGATACAGACGTGAAACCCAGCCCACATCCGCGTCAGTGTTGTCATGCTTATAGGTTATTATGGCAAGTCCTATCTGCTTGAGGTTGTTCATACAGCTGGCCTGTTTGCCCTTGTCCCTGGCCTTGCTGAGGGCGGGAAGCATAAGACCGGCGATTATTGCGATGATCGCAATAACGACAAGTAGTTCGATAAGTGTGAAAAGTCTTTTATTCATTATTTCTCCAAAAATTAAAGAAATCCTTGAATGTATTATCGTACTCTAGCATAACGTATTTACATAGCAAGTTATTGCATTAAATCCGGAGAATTTTTCAAATTGGGTACAACGCTGAGTTTTGGCGACGGAATGTCACAGCCGTCGCCCGGTCATTTTTCTTGAATTTCGGTTATGGAACCGTCGGGGGAAAGTTTGAACGCCCTTCGGGTGCCGGGACGTTCACGATGACGTGCGATTGCAGTATAAGTCCTGCCGTCGGAAATGATTTCAAAGACGTATTTGGGATCCTTGTTGATGCTCTGTATTATCTCTGCGGTATTCTTGTTGGCCGACAATGTCTGCATGTCGGCATAGCTTCCGTATTCACTCTTATATAGTTCCTGGACCTGTCTGATTGACAAGAGACCGTGCGTGGCTCTTGCTTCCTCAGGAACATGCCAAGAGTCATGCCCGAAAGGATTGCGAGTATCGCAACGCCTGTCAGGATTGTGGTGAAATCTCCGGAGGAGTGTGAGAATTTCATCTGCCGCTTCCACCAGCCGTATTTGTCGATCATCTTTTCCAGCTGGGCGCTTGAAACCGTTTTCAACATGTTCTTCTCGGCTTCGGAAAGATCGAGATTGGCAAGTGTCGCATCGCGGTCGTTCATAAGGCTGTAGCGGAATACCACGTCCTCCGACGCGCGTTTCAGTACCGCCTGCAGTTTCTCGTCGTTCATGGTTTGATCTCGCTTGATTTTCCTTTTGAATCAATCAGGTAGATCGGCCGGTTTGAACGAGTCTTGTGCTTGGCGGTAATCAGGAAATCGTCTTTCAGGACCTTTATCTCGTATTGATACTGGTCCTTTTCGGATAATTTATCGATGAAGTTGGCCTTAGTCAGGGATTCGATGTCAGTATATGTACCATGTTTTTGGTAATAGGCCGCTTCAGCGAGGAAAAGCTGATTAAGTTTTGATTTCGCCACAACACCTGATGCAGTGCAGCCGGCGGTTGATGTTACCCCAATAAAAAGTCCGGCAGAAATCGCAGTTAAAGCAGCTGCGGTCACGGTTGCGGTAAGATATGGGAAAGAACTATTAGAACAAACCGTTTTTCCCCACCATGCTGTTTTTAGTTTGAGCATTTTTTCCAGCTGCTCGTCCGAAACTGACTTGAGCATGTTCTTCTCGACATCCGAAAGGTCAAGCTCGTTGACAGTTGCATCACGGTCTTTCAGAAGACGATAGCGGAACACTTCGTCTTCCGACGCGCGTTTCAGGACCGCCTGCAGTTTCTCGTCGTTCATATTTTTTCAATTCCTGATTTCGTTTTGACGATTTAGCTTGTCTTTATCCCGGAGGGATAGAGTAATGAAGCCTGTGGTTTCAACCACAGGTAAATCATACATGAACAATCCGTCTTGAAGAGACGGAGTCATTCCTGGGTACAGTTCGTGTTTTTTGGGCATCTTATCCTATCCTCACTCCGTCCCTTCAGGACGAAACCATTTTTGTTACAGTACCTATGGTTGAAACCATAGGCTTCATCACTATACGCCTTCAGCGTTGAACTCTGTAGTTTCTCGTCAGACATATCTTATTGCCCTTTGAATTATGAAAAAAATACATTCATTCGAAGTTGGAAGTTCGACCTGTCCCCCGTAGCCTTGGCGAAGGAGGAAGTTGAATGTTCGATGTTCAAGTCTTGTCATCTCCCCGCCCTCGTCGCCAGCTCCTGCGGTGTGATGCGCGGAGAATGCGCCCCGCAGCTCTCGGATCCGTCGGACGGCTTCTTCTCCTGTTTCTCCGGATAGAATCCGAACTGGCGCAGCAGTTTCAGTTTCGGCAGGACATTGTTCTCCAGATCCATGTGGAAGAACCCCGAGAAGATGTCGGGATTGTCCATGATCATCTTGAAATATTCCTTGTACCGCTCCGGAATCTCCACCTCTCCGCCATAACAGAGCTCGTGTCCGGTGAAGACGAATTCCGGAAGGAGGTACGGACAGAATTCAAGCTTGTACTTCTCCGACCATTCCTTGTAGAGATCCGTCTGGGGCAGCAGGGAAAGCAGGCTTGGCAGGATGCGTGCGCCCATCATGCGGAACGACACCATCTGGAACAGCGACTGGTTGAAGTCATCCATCGTCTCGAACGGGAATCCCCACATGAAGAATGCGTCCACCCTCGGAAAAATCTCAACTGCACGGGGAATTATCTCCAGGCTGTCGGCTGCGGTGAATCCTTTTTTCGTCAGGGCAAGCACCTTGTCGGAGCCCGACTCGATCCCGAAGCGGAGCTCCAGGCATCCGCAGTCGGCCATGGCGCGCATCATCTCGTCGTCAACGAGATTTACTCTTCCGAAGGCCTTCCACTCGACGTTCAAACCGGATTTGCGAAGTTCGCAGCAGAAGTCCATCACCTGCTTTTTCCCGGAAACGAAAAATTCGTCCTGGAAGAGGAAAAGATCGATGCCTGCCTCCTTGTTGAGGAAGCTCATTTCTTCGACGATGTTCTTTGCGCTCCTGGAATAGCTCTCCAGGAACCATACGGGCGCGACCGAGCAGAAAGTGCAGGGGTAGGGGCATCCGCGGCTGGTCATCATCCCGTAGCCGGCATATTTCTTCAGGTTGATCTTGTGGAATGACGGGAATGGAATGGAGTCCAGCTTGCATATTCGGTCCTGTTTCGGATTATGGCATATTCCGCCGTCGGTGTCGCGGTAGGAAATTCCTCTTATCCCTTCGAGCGAAGATCCGGACTGCAGGGCGCGCATCATTTCTACTCCGCTCCTCTCGCTTTCACCGCGGGCTATGATGTCAACCCATGGAAAGCGTTTGAGGATTTTGTCTTCGACGGCTGTCGAACCGACTCCTCCGAGGACGACGACATGTTCCGGATAGCGCTGTTTCAGGGCGCGTATCGCTTGGATTGTGAAGGGGAGCAGGTTTGCCATGCATGAAAGGCCGATCACGGGTGCGGGATCCGCAAGGAAGTCCAGGAAGTTGTTCATGTCAAAGGGATCATCGCAGGAGCATGTCTGGTAGTCACGGAAATCCACTTTGAATCCGGCGTCCTCGAGCGCCCGTGTGAGGTAGAGGGGGCCGAGCGGGACATGCAGTTCGCGTTCGATCTCCTCGCCGTAGCGCATGAAGAGCATGTTGAGATTGACAAGTGTAATGTCGGCCATGAATTGAACTCCTATACAAAAAAGATAAGAACAGCTCTTGCGAGCTTAACTACGAACGAATGCTCAATTTGAAATAAGTTTATAGTTACTAATAAGGTCATTAAATAGTTTACGTTTTCTGGGTAGGGACGGCTCACCGAGCCGTCCGCACTTCGACACGCTCAGGATAAACGGCGCTCTCGGCGAGAGCGCCCTACCGTAAACAATATCATGCACACATTAGTAATGCCGCAAGGCATGTTCTCGGATTCAATTTTATTTTTCTTAAAATTCCTTACTTCAACATTCGATATTCAGTATTCGGAATTCGACATTCATTTTCTCACTTACCGTATCCCGAAGGAATAGTCCTTTTCCAGATCTCGGGGCTGCCGGATTTCCTTTTGCTTTATCATCTGGGCGAGCAGGGGTTCAGAGAGAGGTTTCGCCTGCCGGAAATATTCTGCCGCCTTGTTCTTCATCTTCTGCTGCCAGGAGACGACTCCGCAGAAAAGAGAACTGTCAATGGTGCTTGCCTCCTTGAGACGGGTGCTGATTTCGGTGATTGATAATGAGCTCATCGGAATATTCTTCTGGATTACGACCGCCTCCATTTTCATTTCAACCTTCAGTTTTCCGTCTGCAACGCTGATTATTGTCGCTGTCTCACCGGAGTTGTCAATTGCAAGGCTGATTTGTTTTCCGGCATCCTTCTCAAGGCTTTTGAGAAGAAAGGCGTTCAGTTTTTCCAGCGAATCGAGGATGCGTGCGATCTCAGGATATTTGTCCTTGTCTTCGGATTTCGAATACTTCTCCCTGGCCTCTGCGAAATTGCCTTTGAGAATGGTTGCACCGAGTTCGTTCTTGTCCATGAAGGCGGACAACGCTTCACTCACATTCATTATGTCTGAACTGTCAATTCCACGCTCGGGCGGTCTGCTGCCGGCGGACTGTGCGAACTGGAGCTGACTTGGCAGGATAGTATTTGTATCCAGGGAATCCTCCCCGTTTGCGCCGGCGGGTGTAGGTTGTGCTTCTGTCGGTTCCACAGTCTTTGGGCGGTCCGGGCGGATGCCGCGCGACATATTGTTCGGAATGTCCGGACGTGAGCCTTTGGTCAAGGGCTGGTAGGAGTTGCTTGTGTCCTGAGTATTTTGCTGGACGGTGGCGTTCTGATTGCCCGGCTGGTCCGGCCGAATTCCCTGTGGAACATTATTTTCGCATCCCTGCAGGATTGATGCTCCGACGGCGGCAAGCATAAGGACTGCAGTTTTGCTCATGAAGGCGTTTTTCTGCTGTGGTGCGACTTTCGCAGAATCAATTATTTTCTCAAGCTGGTTTTCAGGGATGACGGACAGCATTGCTGTTTCCGCAGGAGTGAGTTTCAAATTTATTGATTCGGCCGCCTTACCGCGTTCGCGGACCAGTTGTTCCTTGAATTCCGGATCGACCGACGCCTTTTTCACCATGACCTCGATGCCGCGTGGGATTTCGCCGACCTTGGTGCCGCAGCCCGGAGGACGTCCGCCGACAATTGTAGTATATACGGCTTCCTTCTCTTCAATGCGTTCCTTCTTCATGACAGCCGCTCCTTGTGAAAATAGGATTTAGGGTATGGTTCAATGTAGTTGGAATGGCAGAAAATTCAATTGCAATTGATACTTGAAACTCGTAACTTGAAACTGGGATTTATTAAGAGTGTAGCATAGGCGTCCCGCCTGTGATTAGGATTTATGAAAGATAAGAAAAGAATTACAGGCGAGACGCCTATACCACATTCTTTATTGCGGACAAGACGCCGGCAACTTGATTATTGCAAAACTACGAGAAAGGTTTTCTGTGGAGATATATCCCGTTGGAGTACAAGCTTTAGCTTGTCTTAGTCTTCAACAGTTTATGCAAGCCGAAGCTTGTACTCCAACTAAAGCAATCAACTCAAAAGAGGTAATTTTGCAATTGCCTTATCTATTTAACTCAGAACCCTTGACCGCTGCCGTGATCACGAACCCTGAGTTGATCCCCGCCGCAAGATTGATGGCCTCTTTGATGACAGCTTCATCGATCTTTGCCTGGTTCGCCTTGGCAAGACGCTTGGCGGTGCATTCCGGACAGCCCTTGGTGACAGCAACGGCAATTCCGATCAGATGCCGTTCCCGTTCAGTCAGTGCGCCGCTGTAGTTCCCGCCGAACATCGGGTCGCCAGCCTCGGCCTGCGCCTTAATCATTCCAAAATCATTGAATTTCATTGTTCCTCTCTTTCAGTTTTGCAACGCTTTTAGCTCTCCGTCGAGGCTGTAACCGAGTTCGGAGTATCTGTTTTGTTAGAGTTTTTTTTCTTTATTATTAAAAACAAGGCAATAAGTGTAAGTATAAAACCCAGTACGATTGCAATGAAGACAAGCATTTGAGGTCCTATATTTTCACACCCGCAAACACCATACTTAAATAGCATTTTGCCATCGAATTGTGATTTTACAGCAACTATATTGTCACTCCCGACAGGACCACCGCCACGTGTTGTGGCCCCGTCTTTAAATCGAAGGTAAACAACTTCATTCCCACGAATAAGCTCAACATTTGCATTTTTAATATCTTCATCAAATAAAGGTTCTGCATTTATTATTTGTGTCCCATGAGAATAAATATAGGAAATGTGAAATTCGCCAGCTTTCCCTACTTTTTTCCCTTCGGCTGTCAGCAAGATTTCATTTTGAGCATTTTGAAAAGCTTCATTAACCTGTTTTTTTACAATCAATGAAAAAATCAAAATGCTAATAGCCAGCAAAATTAGGACCAAACCTATGATTTTTCTTGTGTTCATTGTTTTCACGTAGAACGCCTCGGCCTCTGGAACCGAGAGAAGCGAGGTTCCCGGAAGGCATATTGTTGGCAACTTATATTTATTTAGGTTTTCGTGTTGGTTCAATCACAATAAATGATTTTATTTTGGGGTCGAGGGAGAAAGTTGTCCCATTTCCATTTACCACTATAATCTGTCCATTGCTTTCTGTTATTGATTGTATGTATATCCATTGCACATCTGGTTCGAGATCCTGGTCTATCTGAACTTTATAAAGTCGTGTCTGCCAAAGTAATTTTCCGGTTTTTGCGTCTATGGCATGGATTACGCCATCATCAGTTCGCACGGCTTTGTATGTGACACCGTCATGAGTCAGTTCTGGAGGAGGATTGCTGAATTTGACCTTCGCATAGACAACGAAAGTAAATAATGCGACAAGACATGCACATATAAAAATCATTTTTTTCATATTTATCTCCTCTGCCAACTGTTATTATACGCAATTTCGCTTTTTCGTAAAATAGCACTTTTCCCGATGCAATACAATACGCATAAGACAGCTGGGATCTGCCCAAAAAATAAAAGCAGTTGTTTGTTATGCTGACAAGAAATAAGAGCAGTTGATACGTGTCTGTTGAAGAGTTGTCTTCATAGCTTGTAGTTAAGCCATTATTGGCTGTGTTTTTAGGCAAAGAAACACGCAAAAATGCGTTAACTACAAGCAAATGCATCCGTAAAGAAATTCCTGCAAGTGCTCCATCACAGGCGAGAGCACAGTCATTTGACGTGACAAGCGCCTGTACCACGTTCTTTATTACCCCGAGCGCTGGCCCTCGGGACGCTCTGGGGGACACGGTCGCTCCCCACAGACATGGGGAAGCTATGGCGGACAGGCTACGAACATATGAAATTAAATTCTTATGAATTCGTTTGTAGTTAACGTCGCAAGACGTGCTCTTGATTGAATTAAAGAATGTAGCACAGGCACTTGCCTGTGCTACATTCTTAAGAGTTGCCGACGAGACGCCAACGCTCCGTGAGAATAGAACAGCTCTTGCGAGCTTAACTACAAACAAGTTTAGATGTTTGGAAATTTCATTGTTTGAATACTGGAGCTTGTTTGGAATTTGGTAATTTGGAACTTGGAATTTACTTTAGAGGTTCCCTTTGCTGTCTACGGATCTTTCACGCAGTCCGGGGCTTCTTCCTTCTTGGAAAGTCCGTGGACGGTCTTCTCCCAGTAATACGGATTGGTGAAAAGCTGGATCAGTCCTTTCCAGGCGCCTATTGAGATCAGCACCCAGTAGAAGGGCATGAGGAGTGCGAAGGGCAGGAGGTAGTAGTATTTCCTTTTCAGGCATGCCAGGCAGTGGGAGAAGACGAACAGGAAATTCGCCAGGATGAGCACGCAGCCGATTGTGAAAAAGGTGATTGAAACAAGAGACCAGAACTGGTCCTGGTCCGTTCCGAGATAGAGCAGTGGCCATGCCTTGAAATGCCTGCCAAGAATCTGAAAGCCATCATAATTGTCCTGGATGGAGTTTGTGATCATTCCCAATATTGTCTGTCCATGGAAGAGTCCGTGTGCAAGCAAAAGAAGATAAAGCCCTCCCGCCAGCCAGTAAATCACGTTTATCACCATCATGAACGAGCTTGCGCCGACGCTCATATAGAAACCGAAAAGGCCCCATGGGCCAAGATCCCTCAGGGTCCTTATGGGATATCTCATGTGTGTCAGGTGCGTCTGGAAGAAACCCTTTATCCATCTTGAACGCTGGCGTATCCAGTTCCAGACCTTTGAGTTCGCCTCCTCCCAGGTGGTGGAGTCCAGCATGCAGGTGCGGTATCCCTTTGAGTAGATCCTTATTCCGAGGTCGCAGTCTTCCGTGACGTTGAACGGATCCCATCCGCCGATCTTCCTGAGGCTCCCGGTGCGGAAATGGTTTGATGTGCCTCCGAGCGGGATTGGAATGTTCATGAGCTCCATTCCGGGAAGGAGTAGATCGAATGTGGTGCTGTATTCGATCGTGAACCACCGGGTCAGGAGGTTCTGGCGCGGATTGTAATAGTTCAGCTTCGCCTGGATGCAGGCGTAGTTCTCGGGAAGCTGGCGGAACAATATGACGGCCTTCTTCAGCTGGTCTGGCTCCGGCCTGTCCTCCGCATCGAAGATCACGCAGTACTCGCCTTTCGCATGCTTCAGCCCGAAATTGCAGGCCCTCGGCTTTGTCTTTGGAAGAAAGTCGGGGACGACGATGACCTCGTAATATTCCGGGAGGACGGAGTCCTTGACGACATTGACGGTAGCCTGGTCGTCCTGTTCGAGGAGGAGTTTGACGTCGAGCTTGTCTTTCGGATAGTCGAGGCGGTCGATGTGCGTGATGATCTTGTCAGCGATATTGGCTTCCTTGTATAAGGGGATGAGGATCGTGTAGATTGGCAGATCTTCATCTTTAAGTTCCTGAATCTGCGTGGCGGATATTTTTCTTTCACCGCGTCCTGTGAATGAAACGAATACGGCAAGCCCTCTGAAGAATGCCGCGCTGAAATACCAGAAGGAGACATATAGCGTAACGAGGCAGAGCGCGACGTCCCAGCGGTAGGCGAGGACAAAAAGAAGGAAGCACGCGACAAGGCTGTAGAAGACTATCTGCCACCACTTGAAAGTGACAACAGAGCAGTATCTTCCGTGTTCTAGGACGAATTCTTTCGTTACGTCGTCAAGTTTCATCAAATATGTTTTTCCGATGGTGAAACGGTTAAGCTACCTTTTACAATGGACTCTTTCCAGTACATGCGCCATGAATCGCGTGAAAAAGTGGATGCCCAGCGCCGGAGCATATCCTGAAGCCATCTATTTGAGCATGGCCTCATGTTTGCTCGCCACATTTACAGCCTATAGGACAAATTCCAAGTTCCAAAACCCAAGCTCCAAACAATATTTAAAACTGGCAAGTTCCAGGCAATTCCTTGAAAAAACAAGAAAATCCATTGATTTGAGGCAATTTCAAAATTACCTCTTTTGAGCTGATTTCAAAAGTTGGAGCGCGCTGTCCCGACATCGCTGAGCCGGGATCTTAGACTTTAGCGTGTGTACCCTGTTGTCGAAGATCCCGGCCCCAACGGGTGTCGGGAAATACCAAGACACGCTGAAGCTGTGAACTCCAACAAGCGTTATTCTCGCAACAAACGGTTTTCGTATTTTTGAAATCAGCTTGCTTTACTAGTTTTTGTTTGGAATTTGTCCTCTGTTTGGAATATGGAACTTGTTTGTGATTTGGAATTTGGAACTTGGAATTTCCGGGACTGCCTCGCATCACACATGAAGCAATTGAAAAAAATCTGCACAAGTCAAATTATGGTTATTCCTGTTAAATACGTTGGAACTGGTAGGAAAGTGACAGGGAAACAATAAGATTTCCACAATATTCCATCCGTTCTTGCGTTATTAAATGCCAAAAGCTATACTATAAACGGCAGATAATATTAAATTATTTTCCTTGATGCGTAACTTCTTTGGGAAAACTCCGTATTTATAATGATGGCGATTTCTAAGAAAAAAATATTGTTGGCGTTTTCGGCAATGCTTGTCCTGTTTGGAACGGCAGGACTGCTCTTTTCCATTGAAGACGAGAATTCTGAAAGCAAAAACTATGACGGCGCCTGGTTCCTCCAGGTGAACAGCAGGACTCCCGAGGAGCTCGATCCCGAAGACGACGGGACAATTTCAGCCTCCTTCAAGCTCCCGGGAACCACAATGGTCTATTTCGAAAGGAAGAGGGAGACCTTCCGTCCGCTGCCGGACGACTTCCGCAAGGACAAGCTGTCAATGGAGGTGAAGGCCGTAAGCGCCGACGGGAAGCCTGTGAACGGCAGCATCTTCATCAAGGACAAGACCGGACTCTGGTTCCAGAGCCGTAGAATCTTTTCGCTGAACTCGGGAGAGTGGAGGAAGGTTGAGGTTGATCTCAAGGCTTCGACACATGAACTGAACCCCGAAGGGCATACTGCCGACTGGAACTGCCTTAACGCCGCGATGATGCTCACCATGGGCTTCAATGTTTTCGGACAGGAACCCAGGAACATCAAGTTTTCAATGCGCAATCTGGGCCTTTCCGGTGAAAGGATGCAGCCGGAATTATACATTGCCAACCTCGAATACCAGAAGAAGGGCCAGATGTATAAGATGATCGAGGGGAGCTTCGACCTTTCAAGGGAATATTTCAATCCTTTCGATGCCGAGGAGATCAAGGTTGATGTCCAGATCATAGGTCCGGATTCAGGAGAATACGCAGTTCCGGCATATTTCACGCAGGACTATGTAAGACAGCTCCATTTCAACCGTGAAATGAGGACTCCTGCCGGCAAGGCCCACTGGGCTTTCCGTTTTACGCCGACCGGTCCTGGCACTTATAAGTTCCGCATCGCCGCAACCGACTCCTCCGAACCGCCGGGCAATGAGATCTCAACCCAATATTTCAAAGTGGAGGTTGAATCCTCGAAAAATCCCGGATTCGTCCGGGTGTGCAAGGATGATCCGCGCTTCTTCGAGCTGAACACAGGGGAGTTCTTCTATCCGATCGGATTCAACATCCATTCCGTCAAGGACCTCAGGAGCGAAAAAGAGCTCAAGATAGGATACCGTCCGGACAGAGGCACTTACTCCTACGAGGAATATTTTTCAGCGATGGCCAGGAACGGAGTCAATTCCGTCGAAGTATGGATGGCCGCCTGGTCGTTTGCGCTGGAATGGACAAGCTCCAGGACCGACTACTACGGACTTGGACGCTATAATCTGTTCAACGCCTGGCGGCTGGATTTTGTCCTTGACGATGCATTGAAGAAGGGGATCTACGTCCATCTCGTCCTCGACAACCACGGGAAGCTGTCAAGCCACTGCGATCCGGAATGGGACAATTCCCCATATAACAAGAAAATACCGTTTGCGGTCGCCGACGGCGCCATGCTCGATCTGCCAAAGGACTTCTTCTCCGACAAGGAGGCCGAAAGATACTACCGGAACCGGAACCGGTATATCGCCGGAAGGTGGGGCGCATATACGAACATCTTCGGAGTTGAATTATGGAGCGAGATCGATCTGATCACAAACCACAGGGATGTCTACGACAACGGCAAGAGTATTGAATGGCACAAGATGGCCACGGAGCATTTCGCAGGCCTGGACAACAACAGGCACATACTCACCACGCATATATGCGGGGACTACAACAATTCGTACAACCACCGCAGATTCTACGATCTTCCGCTGCTTTCCTATGTCGTCGGGGACGCATACCGCGACAACACGCCTTTTGTGGACCACATGCTGAAACACATCGAAAAACTGAAGGAGCTTAAAAAGCCCCTGCTGATAACGGAATACGGCGGCAGTCCGCATGCCGGGACTTTCAACAGGCTCGAGGCCGATCTCCATGCCGGAATCTGGTCGTCGTTCTTCTGCGAACAGGCGGGAACGCCGTTCCTCTGGTGGCACGATTTCATCCATGACAAGAACAAGTATCCCCATTTCCGCGGATTCTCGTTGTTCATGAAGGGGATTGATCCGCGGAACAAGGGATTCATATATTCCCAGCGTACGGTCAGCTCCACTGAGGGGCCGATCAACAGTTCCTACTCATGTCTCGCCGCCGGCAACCAGAATGAATATTATGCCTGGGTCTTCAAGAAGACCCCCTTGGAGAATTATCCCGATGATCCTTCTTCGGTCGAAGAGCTCCAGAACCACATGATCACCCTGAAAGGGCTGTCGGCTACAGGCGGATACAAGGTTGATTTTTATGATACAATGTCCGGTGAAATCATCAGGTCGGACAAATTTACCGCCGTAAATGGAGATTTGAATATCAACCTTCCTCCGTTCAAGATCGATATCGCCATGAAGGTTTCTCCTGAGCGGCAGGAGAACGGAAACAAAGCCCCCGTTCCCGCAGCAGTGGAGGCGAAATGAGGAAACTGCTCGTTATTTTCCTCCTCGTGTCGGCCGTTCCGGCGTTTGCAATATGGCACGACGATCTCGCCAAATTCCGTCTGGAAGTGAAGCCCGAGAAGGCGGATGTGATACTCATGATCGAACTGCACGGCATGATATTCCCGTCCTCTCTCAAAAACGGAGTGGCTGTCTACAGCGGCGGGAAGAAGCTTGCCCATCACCTTGACAAGGAAAGCAATGTGCTTTTCACCGGTAAAGTCCCCCCGGGGGAGAACAGCTTCGTCTATTTCGGATTTGATGAGCCACGTCCTTTTGAAAATTGGAACGAGGCCGAACTCGGCAAGATTCCCGAACCCCAGAAGCTCCGGCTGCTGTTGAACAACGGCAGGCTGGACAATACACAGGAAGCGGACATGCTGGCGAACAGGAATTACATGAAATACCTCGAAATAAAAAAGATGGAGATGAAAATATCCGCCATTGAACAGGATTTCCTCCTTTCAAAGAGGAAAATGACCGATGCGGATAAAATGGACTTGGAGGAGCGCAGGGCCGATGTAAGGCACAAGTCCGCGCCCGCGAACATTCCGGCCTCCGACCTGAGGAGGTTCAGGGAAAGGGAGAGGGAGATGGAAAGATTCTTCAGGCAGGACATGGTGCCAAACGAGGTTTCAAGCGTAAAAAAAGTTCTTCTCGACCAGACGCCGTCATCGAAGAACAGGAACTTCGTGGCCCAGTTCACGGGCAGTCTTCTAATAGCGGAGGCGGGAATATATTCGTTCGCGATCAATTCCCGCAATGCAAGCCATCTTGTCATCGACGACAAGCTTGTTGTCGCCTGGCCCTTCAACCATGAGAAGTCCGAAGGGTGGGAGAAGACAGGGGATGTATATCTTGAGCCCGGCCTCCACGTCCTGTCATATTGCTTCCATAGGAACAGAGGAGTCCCGTATGCCGCCGCAGCATGGAAGAGGAATGACGAGAAGGAGTTCAAGATCCTTGCGGAAAAAGATTTCACCCCGGCGTATCGTGCATCCATACTGAACTGTTCCGACAAGAACGGGATCCGGAATCCCATAGTGAAGTATGAGATCAAAGGGCATTTCTTCATCGACCGCGAGAAGAAGGCCGACTGGCTCCAGTGCGAAGTTGAGAAGGCGGGCAATGATTTTACCCCTGTCTGGAAAGCCGGTTCTGAAATCGTCTCTGAAAACCTGAAGGCGTCTTTTGCGCTGGAGCGGAAATCGGACATCCCGGTCTACCTTTCCTCCAAGGAAAATGCATTTCCCGACATAAAGATTGAGATCCCGGAAGAGCTCGTGAAGGAAAGCGATAGCAAGATCATTGAGCCCGACCTCTACATGAAACTCAGGGCGCCTTCATTCATATTCGACGATGAGACGCTTGAAATGGACGTGGAAATATACTCGGGACTGCCACTGGAGACGCTCGTGCTGCTGAGGACCAGTCCCAGCGGTATCAATCCCATGTTCAAGAAGGATGTTTCCTGGATCGAACTTGAGCCCCGGAAGGACATCAAGACGAATCCTTTCACGCAGGAATTTGTCTACAAGAAGAAATTCGAACTCAATGGCGGATTCTTCGCCAGGGGGCAGTTCAAGGTCAAATTCACACTTGGCGTTCCGCCTATGACAATGTCGGATGAGAGCATCCGTTTCGTCCTTCTCGCAGAATGCCCTGAACTGAAATGCGACAACTATGGAATGTTCTACGATATGCAGGGAAAGAGGGTGGTTCCGGTACTCCATCGTCCGACCCTGGCGGAAAAACGCACATGGTCGTTTGCAGAGTCGCTGGTGAAGGAACTGACCCCGACACGGAAGATCCTTGTTGTTGCGGACGATTTTGGAGAGGATGAAAATTTATTTTCAGCCAGGCTGGGAAAACTTCTCAAGGGAAAAGGCATCGGCCTTGAGTTCGCCGCCTGGACGAGGGAGGAAAATACGCCAGCCATGTCAGCAAGCCTCGGGAACATGATGCGGATAATAGCCAAGTCCGACGCGGACAAGGTGGTCATAATCCCTTCTGCCTGGGACAACAGGATGTCAGTGTCCTCCAGACAGCAGATAAGGACATTGTCGGCCGTCATCCAGACGGTTCAGGCGAACAAGAAGGTCAAGTCGCTCGTCCTCTCAACACCTTATCCCACGCTTGACGACAATCCGATTGAGACGGAAGTTGTGAAGGGGGTCAGGCAGGATTTGAAAAGGGATTATGGCATCGAAGAGATACTCGACCTTAATTCCTATCTCAGGAGCCGGCCCGGATGGAAGGCTTCCTATCTCAGGAATTCATCCTCGCCATCGCTCTATACTTCCTTTCCGGTAAATCTGGCGGATGAGATCTGCAAGATGGTCCTCGATTCAAACTGAGCTTCCGAAGCAGTCTTCCCTGCTGATTGGACAAGCAAGGCTTTGTCATCATAGCTGACGGGGCTCCGCTGGAAGGCGGGGTGAACTCGAACTTTATCCCGCCGGTGACGGGACCGCGACCTTCCCGGGACTCCCGAGCGCTTGCGCCTCGGGACGTGCTCGGGACGCTCCGAGCAGGGGATTGGTATTCCAACAGAGAAAATGGGGTGGCTGACGGGGCTCGAACCCGCGACCTGATGAGCCACAGTCATCCGCTCTAACCAACTGAGCTACAGCCACCATTTGAAAAAGGCGTGTAAATTAGTGCAGGAAGGCCTGACCTTCAAATCAGGTTTTGTCTTTTTCTTCCGGTTTGTTTTGATTCGGCTTTTCAGTGGAGCTCAGTTCTTTTTTGATTGAATCCTCAACTCCATCCTTTGCCTTCTTGAACTCATTTACGGCCTTGCCCATGCCTTTTGCAAGTTCAGGCAGCTTGGCTCCCCCGTAGATGAGAAGAATGATGAAAAGAATGACTAGAAGTTCTGGATAGCCTATTCCAAACATGTTTACAGTCCTTTCCTGTTATGTGGATAACCTATCACTGTTTTTCGGTTTTTGAAGTGATGCCGCCAATATTCCCAGCTCATACAGGAGAATCATAGGCAAAGCCACTACTATCTGGGTGACTGCGTCAGGGGAAGGTGTTATGACCGCAGCCAGTATGAACGCTCCGATGACCGAATATGGCCTTGCTTTCTTGATGGTCTTCAGCTGTATCAGCCCCAGCCGCACGATTATCACGATCACAAGAGGCAGTTCGAATATGAATCCGGCTCCAAGAAGCCACATGAATACAAAGTCGATGTAGTCCCTGAGCCTCCACAGGTTTTCCGCACCCTGCACCCCGAACGAGGTCAGCACCGGCAATACCAGGAAAAGTGCGGCATATCCGGCAATTATGCCCAGCGTGAAGAGGATCGTAATTGAGGAATACATCCACCAGAACGCCTTCCGCTCATTGATTTTCAGTCCTGGCGCAATGAAATCCCATATGATCAGGATCAGAAGAGGAAGGCTCAGGGCGATACCTCCAAGTATTCCCACCTTCATCTTGATCATCACCGCGTCAAAGGGACCAGTCTGTGTCAGTGTTATCGGATGCTTTGACAATGTATCAATGAACAGGGGAAGTGACAGCATTCCTATTGCATCATCAACATGATAGAGGGAGTATCCGGTGAAGGCCAGAAAAATTAGCAGGAGCTTGAAAAGAGTCCAGCGGAGCTCCTCAAGGTGCTCCCACAAGCTCATTTTTTTCTCTTCTTCAATCATTCTTTCATCCATAAATAATTATATCAGGGTTGTTTTTTCAACTTGCTCTTCATGCTGGCAAGGTAGTCCGGAGGGATCTTATAGTTGAGCTCATTCGCTTTGACAAGCTTGTTCCAGGCCTCATCGTATCTTTCCTGATGGTAGAGGCATACCGACCAGTTGAAGAAGAACGTACCTTTCGGATTTATCTTGCTGCACGCAGTTGAAAAAAGATCCTCGGCGGCCTTCAGCAGGGTGGCTTTTTCTTCCGCGTCCTTCCTGTTGACCGCGCTTTCGGTAAGCACCTTGCCCAGTGCGTTCATTATCGAGGGGTTCAATGGATCCATGGCATTCGCCTTTTCGAGGATCTTTAAGGAGGCCTCAAGCTTTTCAAGGCTGTTCTCCTGCAGGGCTTCGGCCTCGAGCACCACCCCGATTCCCCAGTATGCCTGGGGATTGTCGGAATTGTTGTACCATGCCTCGTTAAAATGTTTCATCGCATTGTTGTAGTCCCTGTTTATGTGGAAATCTTCCCATCCTGCCTTGATGTCATTATTGCTGACCCCCTCTTTTTTCTCCTTCAAGGGTTCACAGGTTCCGCCATACATCGGCTCCTCGTATGCGAACGGATCCACATTTGTCTTGCATCCGGAAAGGACAAGCAGGATCAGCGTCAGGGATAAAAATAGTTTTTTCATATTGACTTTCTTCCTTTAAAATTTCTTTAGCCTGTCCAGCAGCATGGAGAACCTCGGCTCGAGGCGGGTGTTGTTCACCGCCATGCCGAGTGCCTTCTTGCTTCCGATGATCACAAGCAGCTTCTTCGCCCTCGTCATCGCCGTGTAGAGCAGGTTCTTCTGCAGCATCATGAAGTGCTGCGTGAGCATCGGGATTATCACCGCAGGAAATTCGCTGCCCTGCGACTTGTGCACGGTTATCGCATACGCCAGGTTCAGCTGGTCGGCCTCGATGTAGTCATAGTCGACCATGCTGCCCTCGAAGGCCACCCGGAACTTCTTGTCCTCGTGCATTATCCCTATGATCCTGCCCATGTCCCCGTTGAAGACGCCCTTGTCATAATTGTTGGAAGTCTGCATCACCCTGTCTCCGGACCTGTAGATCATGTCCCCGAAAGTAAAATGCATGCGATGCTTGTCCTCGGGATTCAGCTCTGACTGCAGGAGCTTGTTGAGGGCTATCGTCCCGCAGGACGCACGGTTCATCGGGCTCAGCACCTGTACGTCGCGCATCGGATCAAATCCGAAACGCTTCGGAATCCTGTCACGTACCATGTCGCAGATCGTCTTCAGCACCTGGTCCGGCTCTTCCTGTTCGATCCAGTAGAAATCCGTGAGGACATCTTTCGGGACCGGGCTTATGTCGGGAAGCCGTCCCGCATTCACCGCATGGGCGTTGGTGATTATCCTGCTTCCTTCCTTCTGCCGGTAGATCTGCGTGAGATGTGTGACCTTCGCCTTGCCAGACATGATCAGGTCGGCCAGGAACGTACCAGGGCCCACCGACGGCAGCTGGTCGGAATCTCCGACCATTACGACAGTCGTCCCCTGCGCGATCGCCCTGAAGAGATATAGCGCAAGCGGAATGTCCAGCATGGAGACCTCGTCGACGATCAGCAGGTCGCAGGGCAGGGCGATCTTAGAACCGTAGTAGAAGGATCTCTTTTCAGGCTCCCATTTCAGCATCCGGTGGATCGTCATGGCGATCGACTTGCAGGATTCGCTCAGGCGTTTCGAGGCGCGCCCGGTCGGTGCCGCAAGATAGACCTTCAGCCTTGCGAATTTCGCACGCCTGACGATCTCCCCGACGACGGTCGTCTTTCCGACGCCCGGTCCGCCGGTGATGATGCTCAACGGAAACTGTGCGACGCTGTCCACGGCCTGGAGCTGTCCGGGATTGAAAAGTATCTTCGATTGAATCTCCGCTTCCTTTATCTTCTGGCCATGATGGACTTTTACATTGCATAGTCCGTTCAGGATGGAGGCAAGCTCCTTTTCAGCGTTGTAGAGGTATGTGCTGTAGATCATCTTCTTGGAAAGGACGCCGTCGGAACTTTCATTTATCGTCTCCCTCACCGCATAACCTTTTTCAATCGCTATGTCAAGTCCACGCACCGCATTGGCCTCCTCCACATCTAGGAGCTTGGCGGTGTTCTTGATGAATTCGGATTCGGGATAGCAGACATGGCCGGCCTCGCTCAGGCGGTTGAGCGAGTAGAGGACTCCTGCCGAAAGCCTGGCGTCATCTGTCTTCTGCAGGCCGAGGCTCCCGCCGATCTTGTCGGACATTATGAATCCGATCCCGTCGACCTCTTCAGCGAGACGGTACGGATTCTCCCTGATGACCTGCGGTGACTTGTCGCCGTAGACCTTGTATATCCTTATCGCATAGGCGGTGCTTATCCCGAGGCTCTGTAGGAAGATGAAGATGTCGCGTTTCTGTTCGTGCTCCTTCCAGGCGGTCTTCACCATCTCGACACGCTTCTTGCCGAGTCCGGGAATTTCGTTGAGGCGGGAGGAATAATTATCGAGGATATCAAGCGTCCTCTCACCGAACTTGTTCACTATCGCCTCGGCGTATTTCGGACCGATGCCGTAGATCAGCCCTGATGACAGGTATCTCTTGATTCCGTCGGGAGTGCTTGGAAGAATATACTTGTAGCTTTTCGCCTTGAACTGCCGCCCATGCTCGCGGTGATTCTCCCAGATGCCGAGGACTTCGATGCCCTGTCCGGCATAGGCTCCGGTGATCGGGCCGACGACGACATGCTCCGCGCCCTTCGTGTCGATAAGCTTCAGGACGGTATACGTCTCATCGTCGCTTGCAAACACGACATTCTTTATTTCGCCGCGGAGGGAATGTTCGAGAATGCTCCCGGCCTTTTTTTCTACTTCAGTATTTGTCAGGTTCAAGTCGTCCATTCAGTTCCTGGGCTTTTTCCGTTTTAGATTTGTGTGGCGAGGGTTCTGGCCTTTTCCTGCGATGCAATGATGCTTTTCTTCTGAAGTTCCTCGCCGTAGGCCATCTGTTCGGCATTTATGAAGGTGATATCGGTGATGCCCACGAATCCGAATGCGGAACGCAGATACGGTTCCTGGAAATCCATCTTCTTCCCTTCCGCGGAGCTGTAGTCGCCTCCGCGGCTGGTGATGACCACCATCTTCTTGTCCTTCAAAAGACCTTCCGGACCGTTCGCCGTATAACGGAAAAGGTATCTCGGCTGTATTATCACGTCCATGTAATGCTTCAAGGTATAAGGGATGCTGAAGTTCCACATCGGAACGCTGATGAGATACACGTCGGCAGAAGTGAAACGTTCTATCTGCGAAACTATCTCGTTCCATGACTCCTTCATTTCTCCAGAAAGGTCCTTTCCGTTAAGCAGGGCATATTTGCCGTCGACCCTTTTTACGGTCATGGAGGGAATCTCCTCCTTTGTAAGATCCAGCTCGTCAACGGTCCATCCTTGATGCTTCTGCCTGAATGCTACAAGAAACGCCCCGGACACCTTGAGAGTGCTCGATGCGTCTCCGCGCGGCGTCGCAATGATGTGCAGAAGTTTTTTCATAGGTTGCCTCCAGTTCTAATATACCATTTTCTTCGCCTTCAGCCAGCGAAGGAAGACGGAAAGGGAAGAGAAACCAAGCTCGTCGGAGATCTCGGTCATGTTGCATCCCTTCTTTTTAAGTTCAGCTGCCTTCTTCAGCCTGCACTTGTCTACGAAGCCGTGCAGTGTCTCTCCGGCGTATTTCCTGAACATCCTGTGGAAATGGTATTTGCTCATTCCTGCGAGCTTCGCAGTCTTCGCAAGGTTGAAACCGTGCCCGCCGGTAGTCCGGATGTTCTGCATCAGACTTTCGAATATTTCTTCCTTGTAGTTGAGATCGTCCCTCGGTTTTTCACCTGAATATCCTTTCCCGGCGATGTTCAGAAGCAGGACGGAGAATGAGGAAATTATTTTTGCACGTTGGAATTCAACAGGCAGATTTCCCTCCAGCGCCGAATCCCATGCGCATTTGAAGGAGAGGGAAGAAGGATCGTCCTTCATCAGGAAGCTTCCAACAAGCGAGGATTTCCCTCCTCTTATATTATATAGGTGGGCGACGGTCATGTTGTTCAGGAATATAAGCCACATGTGGACCGAATCCGGATAATGCGACGGGTAGAGCCTGTCATGCGATTCGAACGAATCGAAGAAGAAGACAGTGCCGGGATCGCAGAGATAGATCCTGTCCTTGAACCCGCAGTACGCCTTTCCCGAGAAGCAGACCAGCGCCTCGCGTGCCGGATGGCTGTCGCTGTGCGTCTTCATCCAATTGCCATGTTTTTCATTTTGTATTAAAGGGCATTCAGGTTTCAGGAACGAGGAAACGAGCCTCCATTTTTCAGGATGCTCGGTCAGCTCCAGCATTTCTTCTGTGAAATATCTGTTCCTCATTGCTTCGAGGCCTTTCATCATAAAGAATCTCCGAGCCGCGCCAATGAGCGCAGAAGTTCTTCCGCATCCCCGTTATCTGTAACTGGGAGCATGGATGGACATAGGGAGATTCTTTATTAGCAACAATTGCACAACTTTAGCAATATTTGTTTCTTGCCAATATACACTGTAAAGCTAGATTTGAAATAAACAGGAAAGCATTTATTGCACACTTTTATAGAAGGAGAATGCCATAATGAAATTTGGATTTGCAAAAAGAGATATCACTCCGCGGGTAGGGGTGGAGCTGTCAGGATTCGGGCCATATCTGCACAGACAGTCGATCGCCGTGCGCGACAGGCTCTCCGCAAGGGCCATGGCGTTGAATGATGGAAAGAAGACCGTAGTCCTGCTGAGCCTTGATCTCCTCCTCGTCAGCCGCGAGGTAACCGAGAAGGCCAGGAAGCTGGTCAAGGAAAAATATTCCGGGACCTGCGATGTGATAGTCCATTGCACTCATACGCACAGCGGTCCCGCGATCCTCGGGATCGAGGGCTGGGGCGAAGTCGATGTCCCTTACTGCGAACTCCTCCCGAACCGTCTGGCGGAAACATGCCTTGAAGCGATACAGAATATGAAGGAAGCTTCCGTCTCCCATGCCGAAGTCCCATGCGTAGGTATCGGATTGAACAGGGAATACGACAAGGATGCTCCGCCGATTAAAGATGTAATCAGAGATGACTGGCGTCCGGCAAAACCCGAGTTTACGGAAACGACCTGCCATGTCCTGAAATTTGAAGTGGATGGCAAGATGATCGCTTTCCTCAGCCATTTCGGATGCCATCCGGTGGTGTGCTGCCAGCAGACCCGCTATATCCACGGAGACTACTGCGGAGTCGCCACGAACATCCTCGAAACGGAGAATCCCGGGACGACCGGACTTTTCCTGCAGGGCGCCCTCGGTGATGTGAACAGCTGCTGCGTCCACAAGCCGGAGAAGGAATCCCTTGAGGCCTTGGACATCATAGCCGCAAGATATGTGAAGGCGGTCCAGGAAGGCCTAAGGCAAGCGAAGTCTATTTCCATTGACAAAATTTCATTTGCTAAATCCCTCGTGAAGTTCACCAGGAAAACTCTCGACGCCGGACATTTCAGGAAACTGCTGACGGAGAAGGAAGCGTTGTTCGCCCAGGAAGATGCCAGCGATGAAGACAGGAATCTCAGGATGGCCGGAGTATATGTGACCAACCTTAGGAAACTTGTCAGCAGATTGGAGAAAGACGGATTCAAGGACGACTCTGCGGAACTCAATGCGCTTCAGATCGGGCCTATTGCGATCTTCGCAACTCCGTTCGAGGTGTTCCAGGCGATCAAGAACGACGTTAAAAAACAGAGCAAATTCAAAACCTCATGGGTGCTGAGCGTAACTAACGACTATAAAAGTTACGCTCCGGACGGTACGACGGCCAAACGGGGCGGATATGCCGCAGACCAGGTCCCGATGATGATCGGCGAACCTCCATACGCGGATATCCACGGCGAACTTGTGAGGGCGTTGATTGAATTGGAGAAGAAGCTTTAATTGAATTATGAATCCGTTTGTAGTTAATGTCGTAAGACATGTTCTTAAGTAGGTACGTGCTTTAGCATGTACCATCTTTAAGAAAGGGACAGCCTAAAGACCGTCCCTACTTTAAAGAAACAGTCCTTGCAGGCATAACTACGAGCGAACCCATAAATAATAATAAACAGGCTGGAAAGCCTGTCTTACTTAAGAAAGGAAGATGTGTCATGAAAAATATCAAAATGGAGAAACTTGCGATAGCCGGAGGAAAACCAGTATCGGTAAAACAGCTCAAGCCGATGGACTGGCCGCCGAGGGATAAGGCGACGGCGAAAAAGCTTTGTGAAGTCTATATGAGCGGAAAATGGTCCTTCAACGGGACCGAGGAACAGGCTTTTGTAAAGGAATACGCCAAATTCCACGGCGCGAAATACGGAGTGTTCATGGTCAATGGAACCGTAACTCTCCAATGCGCGTTGGCTGCATGCGGTGTTGGGCCTGGAGATGAAGTCATTGTTCCAGCACTCACATGGCTGGCGACTTCCACTGCCGTCAACCAGATTGGTGCAAAGACCGTTTTTGTGGATATTGATCCTCTGACTCTCTGCTTGGATCCGCAGAAGTTCAAGGAAGCGATCACTCCAAAGACAAAAGCGGTCATTCCCGTCCATCTCTATGGATCAAACGCGGATCTCGATGTGATTATATCGATTGCAAAGAAGCGCGGAATATTTGTCATCGAGGACTGTGCCCATGCGCAGGGAGGAAAATGGAAGGGACGCGGACTAGGAAGCTGGGGTGATATCGGCTCGTTCAGTTTCCAGCAGTCAAAGACACTTTCCTGCGGTGAAGGCGGGATCTGCCTGACCAATGATGAAAAACTGGCGGGACTTCTTTACCGTCTGAAACACATCGGTTATGCAGCCAACACTGCCCAGGGAAAAGCGGCAAGCGGACCACCGGCGGGACTTCTCTGCAACAATTATCGTGCAACTGAATTCCAGGCGGTGATTTTGCGCGGACAGTTAAAAGGCTTGGCTAAACTCATTGCCCTTTATAACAGGAACGCCCTTCGTCTTGAAAAACAGCTTGCCGGAATACCAGGACTCCGCGTCCAGGCGCGTGGAAGACTGGCAGGACCGCAGAGCTATTATGGATGGGCGGTGACATTTACAGATGATGTCTTTGCCGGTATCCCCTTCAGTAGCATCCAGAAGGCGATGACTGCCGAAGGCCTATCAACTTGGGGTACTTACGGTCCTGTGTACAAGCATATGCTCTATAACCTGCCTAAGAATTCCGCATACAGGATTGCGAACGGGAAATGTCCGGTGGCGGAAGGCATTGCTTCATCAAAGACGGCAGTCCTTCCCCATCCGTGGCTTGGCTCGGATGCTGCGACAATAGATTTGATCGCAAGGATCTTTGCGAAGATCGCAGGGAACGCGGATGCGCTGAGGGCCGTGAAATAGGTTGCTTTCTGCCCTTTCCCCCTCTGCTTCAAACGGCGGGGGAAAGGACTTAATCAATAAAAGATTGTGCCAAGTGGCATGTCCGCAAATTCCAGGATTGAGCCTTTTGTTTGTAGCGGCCTACTGCGGTGACCGCAGTTTTATCAATAGGAAACTTTTACCGGTTAAGTAGGGCGGTCATTCCTGGCCGCCATCTTGTCGGGCTTCCGCCTTCGCTAAGATGCTACGGCGGGACAAGGGAAAGCCCGACCTGCTTCAAAGGCAAGTTTCAAAGGAGTAGGCGAATTTATACGCCGTTATTGGGAACGTGCAATAAATTGTACTACGAACAAATTCCCAATTGTCCTGCAATTTCGTTATAAATAAATGAGCCTGAATTCCGGTTCATTTATTTATCAGTCCGCCAGATACGGGCCCATTGCCGCTTCGAAGGCTATTAGTGAATATGCTGTGACAAGCTCCGGAATAGTCTCCATCCAGCGGCCATGCTTGTCGTTGTACCATTCACCGTTGGTCTTCTGGAGCTCGAGCAGCTTCTTGATGAGATCGACGCGCCATTGGACTTTCTTGCCGTCGGGAAGGGTGATGAATTCCTCGCCGAGTACGGCATTGGCTTTTGCAAAAGTTATAAGGTAGTAGTAATGGCCTTCCGCCCCCATTCCGGGATTCTGGTCGAGGGTATAGTTCTTACTCGCCCATTCGACTGCGGCCTTGACTCTCTGGTCGTCCTTCTTAAGCTTCGCGTAGATCATGCTCTTGAGTCCGGCATAGGTCATGCTTCCGTATGAACGTAGGCCTTTCTGCTCGAATTTCTCATCGGCCTTGCTCTCGTCGGGCTTGTAGACGAAACCCCCGTAGTTCGGATCGCTCTTGTCCTTGACTACCCAGACCTGGTCGTTTGATTCGGGGACGTGCTGGAGACGGCTGAGGAACATTACCGCATTGCTCCATGCAAGATCGGCCTTCTTTGAGTCTTCAGGATTTTTGGCCTTGGGTTCCTTGTCGAGATAATCGGTAAGATATAATGCTTCAAGCGCCCACTGCGTGTTTGAAAGGTCGGGTGCCGCCGGACCTGCTTTTCCATAACCCACTCCGCCAAATGCGGGATTGTCCTTATTTGCAGGAGCGGCTTTGTTGTCCTGGTCAACCTGCGAGTCGATCAGGAATTTCCTGGCATTGCGGAGGACTTGTTCGTCTTCCGGCTTGTTGATTATGGCGAGTGTTGCGAGACAGATCGATGTCGTGTAGTTCGGATATTCCTTTTCGACATTGGCCATCCAGATCGAACCATCCTTCTGCACGAATTTGAGCATGAACAGCCTGGCTTTTTCTACAGCCGCCTGCCTGATCTCAGGATTAAGTTTTGAATGGCTGTTGTGGAGGGCCATGACGACGAGTCCGGTTATGGCGGGATGATGCAGCCACGAACCGTCGTCCATCTGCTTGTCAGTGAGATAATTCACTCCGCGCTGGATTGAAGCGGTGGCTTCACGGATAAGAGTCTCGTCGATTTTCGGAAGCGAGCTCGCAATAGGTTTTTCATCTGCGCAGAATCCGTATGTTGAAATAAGAAATCCGGACGAAAGAACCAAGGCCAAAGAAAGATTTTTTAATGTTTTCATTGTTTGAAATACCCTCCTGAGTTTTATGCTTAAGTATTTTAATTAAAAGGTAACGCCATTCAACGCTCTCCGCAAGACCGCAATATTAAATTTAACAAATTTAGCGGATTTGCGCAACCGTTAAGCTGGGTAGAATGAGGCTGTTTATCCTTGAAAGTATGTCGGGTTTTAACCCGACACTTGGTTGGCGGTTTAAAAACCGCCCTACTTTTGAGTCAAAAAGCCCAGATTAACGGTTACAGATTTATCGCTTGTTGACTTGGATATAAAATTGCATCCCCCGATGAAAATTTATCAGTAGCAATGAATGACGGCAATGAGCTCAAGCGGTTCTGTCCCAACTGACTTTATCGAATGTCCGGCCCCACCGCCAGTGAGGATCGTGTCGCCCGGGAATAGTTTTTCAACCTTTCCATTGTCCTCGGCCTCTGCTGCACCACGGACAATTATGTAGACTTCCTCCTCGTTGTCGTGATTGTGGAATCCGATGCTGTCACCCGGTTCGAGCGTCAGCTTTGCGCAGAGCCTGGTCTTTGCCTTGAGCTCCGTCTTCGGTTCCCAGAAATGTTCGATCTTGACCTTGCCGTTTCCCCCGCGCATCTTCTCGCGGATTTCGCACTTAAGATCTTTTGCACGATGAATCATGGAAAACCTCCAATGATAATTACACCCACAGATTACACAGAATAATATAACCACGAAACACACGAATCACACGAAAAAATAATAATTGTTAATTTTTTACTACGCAAAAACTTAACAATTGATTTTGTGATAAGTCAGGAGGGAAAAAGTTTGATTAAAACTTTCGTGTAGTTCGTGTGTTTCGTGGTTCAGCTTTTTTTCTTGAAGAGATTCAAGAATGCCATGAATTTCTGGAATGGCGATCTCAGTTCCACCGCCTTTACCGGACACGCCTCCAGACAGCACATGCAGAGGATACATTTTTTCTTCAGGACCCGAAAACTTCCACCTTCAGAAAGGATCGCCTTCTGGCTGCACGCCTTGAAGCATTTTCCGCATTTTATACATGTTTCCTGGATGATGAACGGACGATAAGTCATGATCAGTGTCAGCATATGGAACATTGATTCAGGGAAACGGTGTAGGATGTCGGATTTGGATCTCGGTATCTTCAATTTTCCAAGCCTTTCGGCGGCATCGCCTACAAGATCAATATTTTCCCGCCGGATATCACCAAAACCGAGTTCGGCGACCTTCACGAGGAGTTGTATGTCCTGCGGCTTGTAGCCGTACGCCGTGCATGCGCATGCATCGATAGCGACAGCGTCATAGCCCGCCATGACTATGCCTGATTTGAAAGGTTTTCCGTTCGCAGGACCGTCGCCCTGCATGGATTCGATGGCGTCAACTATGACGAAATCGGGCTTGATCTTTCCATATACCGCAGCGATAAGATTGGACATCTTCCTCGGCGATGGCGCGGTGGCATGGAACGCGCTCTTTGATTCGCCGACGATGAGGCCGTAGGAATTCTTGACGGCTACCGTGATCTTCGTGAGAATATGCGTCTTGAGCTTGGGAAGGGATATGAAGACGTCGAAGTCCTTGAGTTCTTTAAGGAGAGGGATGTATCCGTGTCCGGGAACTTCCACCCTTTCGAAGTTTTCAAGCGGCAGGAGTTCGACCTTCTCCTCGTCGGCAACTTTCTTCATTCCGGTCTTTTCCCAGAGCTCCTCCCAGGTATATATGCCTGCCGGACTGTCGGCAATGGTAATCTTTTCAACGCCTTTTTTGCGAAGTTCGCGGATGACGGCGCGGACGAGTTCCGGATGGGTCGTGACGCACTGGTCAGGAGTTTTTGCGCTAAGGAGATTGGGTTTCAGAAGAACTTTTGCGCCGGGCTTTATTTTTTCAGGCCAGCCGCCGGCAAGTTCCACGGCAGTCCTGATCTTCTCCTCGAGAAGAGGAAGATCGTATGACTCGCAGTTCACCGCCGAAACTTTTGTCTTTTGTTGCATTCTGGTAGCACAGACATTCCTGTCTGTGTCCTTTTTCAGTCTATAATTATTATTCTTCCATATCCACGGACAGGAATGTCCGTGTTACCAAAATACTGCAGACAGGAATGTCCACGCTACTTACTTAATCCATTCCCAGTCGTTCCAGTTCTTTACAAGGCCTGCTTTGACTGGATTATTTCGGATATATCTCTTGACCTTGTCTTCTTCTTCTGCCGTCCTGCACCATCTTTCGAAACTTTCAGGTGCCCAGAAAGAACCAGTTCTGCCAGTCATCTTGTTTGCCTCTCTGCCTGTCCAGCCTTTCAACATCTTTAAGGTCTTGACAAAGTTCACCTTTGCCTCTGAGCCGACCATTAGGCAATGGACATGGTTTGACATGATGACATATGAAGGGAACCTCCATCCGTAGTTGTCCTCAATCCACGCCATGGATTCCACAATCATGTCCGAAATTTCTTCGTTTATCTTAAGATTAGAATATTTACAGCCATCAAGAATTTGTTCAACCTTCTGGAAATGTTTTCTTTCAATTTCTGTAAGCTGCAATGCGGATTCAGTCTTGGCCAGGGCAATTTCATATTCCGCTTTCAGCTCAGTGTACACATCTGCAGGGATTGAGTTTTTCAGGCGAAAAGTAACAAAGTAAGAATGTCCGACAACGTGCCAGTGCGGGAGCCCTCTCCTGTAGAATGCTGTTGTCTGATAATCTTTCATGGTAGTACAGGCATTTCTGTCTGTGGTCTTTTCTTCTTCCGTTGTTTACCTAATAATGCCACGGACAGGAATGTTCGTGTTACACAAATGCCGCAGACAAGAATGTCTGCGCTACTAAAAGTAATCGAAATCAAAAATTATCATATGAAAAAGGAATATCAACGTCTCGTCGCAAAAGTAGCTGCAGGCGTTGAAAGGCGTGCAGATTAAAGATATAGTCATACTGCAACTTAAAGCGAGGGATATTGCCTATGAGTTCAAAACCTGTTACTCTTGCGGTCTGCGGGGCTGGAAGCAGGGGACTTCTTTCCTATGCCCCTTATGCATTGAAACATCCGGATGAATTGAAGGTTGTTGCTGTTGCCGAACCAAGGGAATGGTTCAGGAATGAGGCCATGAAAAGGCACAAGATCCCTGAGAAGAACGTCTTTTCCGACTGGAGGGAAATGGCCAGGAAGGAAAATCTGGCCGATGCCGTTCTCGTTGCGACACAGGACTCACAGCACAAGGAGCCGGCCATTGCGTTCATCAGGAAAAATTATGATGTACTTCTCGAAAAGCCCATGGCGTGCAACGAGGCCGACTGCCGTGAAATAGCAGAAGCTGCGAGGGGAAGAAAGAGCATCTTCGCGCTCTGCCATGTCCTGAGATACACTCCGTATTTCAGGAGAATTAAGGCCATTGTAGAAAGCGGGGTGCTTGGACAGATCGCAACGGTCAGGCATATCGAGCCGGTCGGATTCTGGCATCAGGCCCACTCATACGTCAGGGGAAACTGGCGAAATGAAAAGCTGTCATCCCCTATGATCCTTTCCAAATCCTGCCATGACATGGATATCCTGCTCTTCATCCTCGGGAAGAAATGCCTCCGCATTTCAAGCTTCGGTTCCCTGATGCATTTCCGGAAGGAGAACAAGCCTAGGAATGCCGCAGACAGATGCATTGACTGTCCTCTGGCGGATAATAAATGTCCGTATTCAGCTAAGGCATTTTACATGAAAATGGTCAACGAGGGAAACTTTGGATGGCCGCTGAGCGTCATTTGCACTGATATGACCCCGAAAGGTGTCGAGAAGGCCCTGCGTGAAGGTCCATATGGGCGCTGCGTCTACGCCTGCGACAACGACGTCGTCGATCACCAGGTCGTCTCGATACTTTTTGAAAACGAGACTACTGCGTCGTTCACAATGACCGCATTCACCCCGAAGATGCACCGTGAAACGGATATATTCGGCAGCCACGGATGCCTCAGGGGAGACGGCAATATAATCAAGGTGACAACTTTCCTGACCGGCAAGACGGACGAGTTCGACGTCAACCGTGAAGCGGGCGACATAACCGGGGGACACGGGGGCGGAGACGAAGGCCTTATGAAGGATTTTGTCAAAGCTGTCAAAACCCGTGATTTCTCGATAATGTCCTCAGGTCCTGAAGTTTCCCTTGAGAGCCATATGATGGCATTCGCCGCCGAAAGGGCCCGCAGGAACGATACCGTCGAATCCATTAAACTGTAGAATATGTATGATGGGGGGCGGCATATATTCAGGGCCGTCCGATGACAGCGTCCTTGGGGAGCCGGTGCTTTTTTATACTGTCATGCTTGATTCATGTTACACCTTTGGCTATCTTTCCGTAGATATGAAAATGAAAATCAGAAATCCCATCAGCAAGAATCATGGTTTTGTCCTGGTCCTCCTTGCTGGACTGATCTTGTTTGTGCCCTGGTGTCCGATCATTGCCACATTCTATTATGAATATTGTATTCATCTGGCGACATGCGAGGGCTGGCAATTTGGAACGGATATAATTTCCACCTATGGTCCCTTTGGATTCGTAGGTCTTCCTTTCTATCGGGCTTCAACTTATCCAAGCATGATTTTGCTCAATATCTGCCTGTACGGAATCATGGTGGCGTTTCTTTGGGAGTTCTGGCAGAATATCGTGAATCCTGCACGTCCATCTGCCGTTTGGATTGTGATAATTCTGCTGTTGCCAGGCTTCGGACCGGCAATGGAATGGTCGCCTGTTCTTTTCACCCCATATGTTTTGGTGAATCTCTTTGTCCTGCGTCATTTTTTTGGGAAAACGGCTCCCTCTTACTTGTATCTTTTCATGTTTGTCATCGTTCTTGGGATGTTCGTCCTGGTCAAAGGGACTTTCATTTTTCTGATCTTAATGACCATTGTAGTTGTTTCAGCCGATCAAATCATCAACTCAAAGAAGGTGCCGTGGATTTTTCCGGGATTTATTGTAGGCGTATTGGTCTTATGGGTGGTTTCCAGCCAGAAAACTGGAAATATCCTTGGTTATTTTTTAAGCACTGCTGATTTGATAGCGGGCTACAAGGACGGTGCGGGAAGCTTTGAAGGCACAAAACTGGGAATTGCCCCTGTTGTTTTTGCGCTAGGTAGTCTTGGACTTATCGGAACTTTCCTTTTGACGGTTCGAAAACTTCTTGGTTGGCGTAGCATATGGCCGGCGAGTATTCTTGCCGCCACATTATATGTAATGTTTCAACATGGTTTTGTGCGCCAGGATCCGCAGCATTCCGTGTCTGCATGTCTCTCATTTTGCTGTTTATATGTGTTGATGCTTCCGTTATTGTGGGTTCTATCTGGTGGAAATAAGACACTGCGCCGGGTGTTGGTGGCTAATGGAACTGTGGGAATTATTATTATAGCCACTTGCTGGTTGTCAGGTGGCGGAAGACCGGTGGTGAATTCATTTTTTCAAAGAATCAAAGGGATTCCTGCACTGATGACTCAAGGAGTTTCGGCGTTGGAAACTGCCAGGGAAGCTCACTTGCAATTGCTTAAGCAAAAATTCCCGTTGCCACAATTTGATGGAAGCATGGAATCCTCCACTTTTGACGCAGGTGTGGCAGAAGCCTATGGAAATTATAGCATGGTCCGGCCCACTGTGACATTATATGTTGCATATACATCCAAAATGTCTATGCGAAACAAAGATTATCTCGAGGATGCTTCAGGACCGGGGGCGATCCTGTTTTCCATCCCGGTTGCCATTGATGGGCGCTACCCGGCGGCGACAGATTCAATTGGATTGTTAGCCCAGAAAACCCATTTCTCCGCTATTGGAAGGGTTGGCAATCTTTTGGTTCTAGAACGCCGGGCAAGACCGCTTAAACTGAAATCTGAAAAACTACAGGAACTCGACGTGGATGTTAACGGTACAATATCATTGCCTGATCCGGGGAAAGGCATGGTTTTTGCGCAAATCGAAATAACGCCAACGATAGCTGGAAGACTTTTCAGCCTGCTATATAAGCCTGCAGCGACATTTATTATTGTCAGCGTTGGCACAGAGGAAGCCAGATTTCGTTTGATCAGGGCAACGGCCAAGGAAGGAATGCTTCTATCCCCGCTTCTATGTGATCTTCCTTCCTTTCAAGCCTTTTACAGCGATTCGAATTCCAGTCTAAAATTATCAGGTTTCCGGATTGAATATGAGAAGGGCAGGGAGTGGTGTTATCAAAATAAAATAAAAGTGGTGCTATCCAAAGTAAATGTAGATTAGTGGTATCCGGTGCCAAGCCTGTGACAAAATAAGAATGCCTGCGCCACCATTGCTGTCCTAAATAAGCTTCAAGTTTAGATTTGGGACGGATTTTTC
>Ga0154564_145_pt1 | contig 42710 bp, 32 predicted proteins | sample RifGroF2_FD_105707 | JGI IMG/M metagenome (GOLD analysis project Ga0154564, IMG submission 105707) | Lentisphaerae bacterium GWF2_49_21
GTGGAATGGGCATATTTTTTTGCGGTGATCAATGCCGGCAGAAGCAATGTAAACAATATTGCAATAATGGCTATGACCACTAACAGCTCAATCAAAGTAAATGAGAAATATTTTTTCATTCGCGCCTCCTCGTCATATTAGTCGATGTGATTTTCCCATACAGGTTCAATCTGCGCCCTTTTTAAAGGAATCTTATTTTTCACATCGGGCGAAAACATTTCAATAACTTTAAGCAGGCAGTCTTCTGAACTGAAACCTATTCTTTTAACGTTAGACGGTGAGATGCCATGAGAAGGAAAATTGCAGTGCGAAACTACTTCGATGTCTTTGCCGGCCATAATATGCTTGTCAGCGAGCGTATGCATTACATATCCCGCTAGGTTCTCGTTAAGAATAATAATTCCATCCGGCCGCGACTTTTGATTTTCTGAAAAAAGAAGACGTGTTGTGTTCACAGCCCAAGGCAGCCCCAGTTTACATAGACATGCTCCCTGTATCCATTCGGGATGAGATATTGCGCCGAACTCCTTTACATTTTTCGAAAAAGAAACGATGTATTCCGATGGCATTTCCGTATTTGTGATCAATGCTATGTTCTTGCGGCCCTTGCCGACCAGGTATTCTACCGATTTTCTAATTAAACTGTAATAGTCAAACCATATCTGCTTAAGATTTGAATTATCAAATTCTTCAAAAGAAAATATTAATGTGCTGGTGGAATAGAACTTTCTAAATAAATTATTGGGGAGTTTCTGGTGTCCGAGAAGAATAAGCCCGGCAATTCTGCGCTTGTTTATATCCTCAAATATCTGCTCTGAGACATTTTTCTCATCATCAAGAAGTCCGTAATAATATTTAAAATCAACTTCATTTCTTGACTTGAACTGTCCTGCAGATCGTATAAATATGCTCCAGAAATTATCCCACGAAGAGTCATTTGCTTCTTTATTATACGGAACAGCTATACCATATCTGCTTAAATGCGGAGGATTCTCGCATACCCTCATTCCCATTACTCCTCTTGACTCAAGAAATCCTTCTTTTATAAGCTTGGATATCGCCACCTGGACAGTTCCCTTGCTGGCATCATGCAGCTTCATGAGTTCTTTTCTTATAGGAAGTTTATCTTCCGGCCTATATTTACCAGTAACGATTTCATCTCTGATGGCATTAGTAATCAATTCGGTTTTCATAAGTAATATTCTTATTTTATTTTAAATATCTCATTATATTATATTCTTTTATTAGGATATTGCAAGCGCTAATTCAATATTTCAATAAAATTATTCATAAAAAGCATATGCCAAGGGGATACTTTCAGTACGAATCGCGCACGATAAATTGCGGCAAGCTAATGGGAAACTTTCAGGCGGTTTATAATTCGCCACCATGAGGAGGCTTGGCTTTTTTGAAAATCAAATTGCATCCAATGCCTTCACCTAGGACCTTAATATGTCACCCTCTGGACTTCTGAAACATTTAAAATTTTTTACCGGCCAGATGCCAGCGCTCCAAACTCATCAGGAAAACTTTTCCTTAAGAGCCCATAGGCCGAGGCCGGGGTTGCTGATGAAGAAAATCTCTTCGCCGTCGGGCATCGTGTTGAAGCCGTCCTTGAGCTTTGCATGATCGTAGATCTTCGACATCTTGTCGTAGAGTTCGGCGTTGAAACCGACACTGCGGATGTTCTCTAGGCTCATGCCCGGCCCCGGACAGTATGTGACCTTGAACCTTCCCTCGCTGGAGCCGTGGATCAGGTGGGCGGCCGCGCTGAGGTTGTTCTGGAGTTCAAGATGCTTCTTGACTGATTCAAGGGTGGCCGGAGTTCCACGGTATCCATATTTGCGAATCAGGCGGTCTATCTCGGGATCCTCGCCGAACTCCTTAAGTCCGGGAGCAAGCACTATGAGTTCGCCGTCGTCCGCCATCGCCATGCGGGTGCGGTACACGGACTTGTTACCGAGCCAGGTGCTCTTGAATTCCTCGTGGTCGAGATGGACGACTACTTTTTTCAGCGGCTTTCCCAGAAGATCCAGGTTCACCTGCTGACTGAGCTTAGCGCCATCGGAGAAAGTCTCCATGTCGTTCCCTACATACATCCCCCGCATCTCCATCTTTCCGCTATTCTGGTTCTTCTGCATCACTGTAAGGATATATTGGATCGGAAGGTTGTGCATGAAATTCTGGACGCCGTAGTTGAATAGCTTCCGCACTGGCGTGTCGATACGCCCCATGATCCTCTCCATGCCGTAGACCGCACCGAGGAAATGGGATTTGTTGATGGTATCCTGTCCGCCGACGCCGACACAGACATTCTTAGTGTAGTTCGCCATGCCCACGACTTCGTGCGGCACGATCTGTCCGATTGAAAGGATGAGATCATAGTTGTCGAAAAGGATCTTGTTTACTTCGATATTGACAGAATAGTCGAGTTTGCCTTCAGACCATTCGCTTATCAGTGGACCGGGAACCTGTCCGAGGCGATGGAGGCTGTTGCGCCAGTCATGAACTTTGAAAAGATCGAGCGGGATCTTGCTCCCGAACATCACGCGTATTTCCTTTTCAGTCATGGCGAAGTGCGTGCCGAGGGCGGGCATGATGTCGATTTTGACGCCTTTCGGGGAAAGCATCTCGTAAATGATTTCGGTGATCTCTCCGGCATTGGAATTGAAGCGTGTAAGGTCGGGCGGGAGAAGCAGGATCTTTTTCAGGCTGCTCCCGATCTTCTCAAAGAACTCCGCAACTATCTGTTCCTTGTCTTTCCTGTTAAGACACATATTGATTCCGCTTTTTCCACATATAAAGGACATGTTCAGATTCTCCTCAATTTTACGGGAGTTATTATTTACCGGTAAGGAAGGGAAGGATGAATGCAGAAAGAACAATCAAAATGATTATTATAATAAGCATTTCCATCAATGCGAAATATTTCAAGCTTTTCCACATCCTTTACTCTCCCATCCCCTTGTGTGAAATATACCTCACCATACCCTTGTTCGATAGCATCCGTTCAATTATATCATAAATTATTTTTTTCAAGCAATCCAGAGTGTCATTATGTCTCCATATATAAGATTGCACCTGTCTCATAGATAGCGACATAATGCCCCTTCTTGAAATTATCAGCTATCTATATTATATTATCTGTCAAAGAGTTATAATTTTATAAATCATTTTGGCAGTACTCTTGCTTAAATTAAAAATAAATTTTACGACGATAGGAGGGAATTTTATATGAACATCGAAAAATTCACAAATAAATCTAAAGATCTTTTGCAGGCGGCCCACAATGTTGCCGTCGAATTTAAGCATCAGGAAATACGCCCGCTGCACCTTTTTGCCGCAATATGCAATCAGAAGGACGGAATAATCCCTTCAATCTTTGAAAGGCTCAAGGTCAACGCCTCTTCCCTTTCAGACGATATAGAAAAGAAACTGAAAAAGATTCCATCAGTGGACGGCCCCGGCGCACAGGAAGTATATACCTCCAGGGATTTCAGTTCAGTCCTGGTCAACGCCGAAAAGAAATCCTCGGAATTCAAGGATGAATTCATCAGCGCTGAAATTCTGCTTCTTGCTCTTATCGAGGCGGACAAGGAGTCCGCCTCAATCGCAGCGAAGCATAATTTCAATTCTGAAAAACTTATGAATATATTCAAGGAACTGAGAGGAAATACGAGAGTCACATCACCCGATCCGGAAAGCACTTTCCAGGCGCTGGAAAAATACGGCAAGGACCTGACTGATCTCGCACGCAAGGACAAGCTTGATCCTGTAATCGGACGCGACGAGGAGATCCGCAGGGTGATCCAGATCCTTTCAAGAAGGACGAAGAACAATCCTGTTCTCATCGGCGAACCCGGAGTCGGAAAGACCGCCATTGTTGAAGGGCTCGCAGTCAGGATCATCCGCGGAGATGTTCCGGAAGGGCTCAAAAACAGGAAAGTCGTCGCGCTTGACATGGGCTCCCTCATCGCCGGTGCAAAATACCGCGGGGAATTCGAGGAAAGGCTCAAGGCCGTGCTGAAGGAAGTCACCGAACGAGCTGGAGATGTAATTCTTTTCATCGACGAACTGCACACTGTCGTTGGTGCAGGCGCTGCGGAAGGCGCCGTCGACGCCAGCAACCTCCTGAAACCCATGCTCGCCCGGGGCGAACTGCACTGCATTGGCGCGACAACGCTCAACGAATACAGGAAGCATATTGAAAAGGATGCCGCCCTTGAACGCAGGTTCCAGACCGTACTGGTCTCGCAGCCCAGCGTCGAGGAGACCATCTCGATCCTGCGCGGACTCCGCGAAAGATACGAGATACATCATGGTGTCAAGATAAAAGACAGCGCCCTCGTTACCGCCGCCGTCCTTTCGGACCGCTACATCTCCGATCGTTTCCTTCCCGACAAGGCGATCGATCTGATTGACGAGGCCGCCGCGAAGCTGCGCACTGAGATTGACAGCTCACCGACCGAGATCGACGAAGTAGAGCGCAGGAAGATGCAGCTTGAAATTGAAGTTGCCGGTCTTAAAAAGGAAAAGGATCCGGCTTCTGCGACACGTCTGAAAAACATTGAGAAGGAACTCAGCGAACTCAAATCTAAAAATCGCGAACTTCGCAGCCGCTGGGACAACGAGAAGAAGGCCATGGCCGAACTCAGGACACTGCGCGAAAGCCTCGAACTCGCAAAACAGTCCTATGAAAAGGCCGAACGCGATCAGGACCTTGAGAAGGCCGCTGAATTCCGTTATGGCGTCATTCCCGGGCTCGAAAAACAGATCAAGACCGCTGAAGACAAGTTCAGGAAGAAGAATGCCGGAGACGATTTCCTCCTGAAGGAGGAGGTTTCCGACGAGGACATCGCGGAGATCATCAGCCGCTGGACGCGCATTCCAGTGAAAAAACTCGTTGAAAGCGAAAAGGAGAAGATACTCGGACTGGCAAAGAACCTCCATAAGAGAGTTATTTCCCAGAACGAAGCAGTCGATGCGGTCGCCGATGCGGTTCTCAGGGCAAGAGCAGGACTCAAGGATCCCAACCGTCCTATCGCTTCATTCATATTCCTCGGACCGACCGGAGTCGGAAAGACCGAGCTTGCACGAGCCCTCGCCGCCGAACTTTTCGACGATGAAAAGGCAATGATCAGGATCGACATGTCCGAATACATGGAGAAGCATACCGTATCACGTCTCATCGGCGCCCCTCCGGGATATATCGGTTATGATGAAGGCGGTCAGCTTACCGAAGCCGTCAGGCGCCGCCCCTACTCAGTAATTCTTTTCGACGAGATTGAGAAGGCCCATCCGGACGTGTTCAACGTGTTCCTGCAGATTCTCGATGACGGGCGAGTCACCGATTCCCACGGAAGGACGGTGAACTTCAAAAATACCATAATAATCATGACCTCCAACATCGGAAGCCATCTTATCCAGGACAACAAGGGAGACTCCGACAATATCAAGGACAAGCTCCTCGAGGAGATGAGGCATCATTTCCGTCCGGAATTCCTCAACAGGGTGGACGAGGTGCTGGTGTTCCATCAGCTGACAGAGGAAGACCTGCTGGAGATCGTCGACATACAGATTGCGAATTTCGCAGAAAGGCTCAAATCCAGGGAAATCGCACTCAGCGTCTCAAAGGATGCGAAGAAGCATCTCGCAAAATGCGGGTTCGACCCGGTCTATGGCGCCCGTCCGCTGAGGAGGGTGATCGTCAGGGAAATAGAGACCCCGGTTTCCAGGATGCTCGTTTCCGGAGAGCTCTCGGACAAGCAGGCCTTGAAGATCGATTCAGGAAAGGAAGGATTGAAGTTCTCGGTAGCTTAAAACAGAATTCCAAAATAAAGGAGGGCGGACATTCTTGTCCGCCAAATCGCGGGTTGGAAAACCCGCGCTCCGTTGAAGAGGAGACGAATCGGGACGATTTGCATATGGAGACACCCCTGACCGCCGTGACTGCATTATAATGCCCCATGATGCAGACACGGCGGTCTTTTATCACCAATCAGGATATCCATAGTTTTCAAGAAACCGGACTGGTTTTCACGGGTTTATGCATTATATTAAGGGCCAGCTATTTATAAATCAAAAAAACATTCTCTATAAGAAAGCAGGCTTTTCCATGAAGAAGAAGGCGAGTAATGCTGAAATATTGAAGCAGGTATTGTATGAAATGCTCACTCTTGCATACACCATCGATTTCCTTGCCAGGAACAAATGGCAGAAGGGTCAGAGCCATATAGACTCAAGCGAAGTGCTTCAGTCAATAGCCTCCATCAAGATAAGGCTCCTTTATGACTTCCTCTACAGCCAGGAGGGCGAATCAAAGGCCGAGGGCGCACAGGATGTCTATTCGGCGATTGATGATTTCAAGATCAAGATCAAGAAGCCCTTCTTCGTCGGATGCGGCCCCAAAGGCATGTTCAGCACGGAATCCGTAGATAAATACATCCTCCACTTCACCGAGGAACGCATAAGCAAGCCCAAAGAGCTGCCAGAACCGAGATTCAAAGGCGGAACCGAATCCATCATCAAAAATACAGCACTCATTCTTTCAAGCGCCGAGAAGTTTATCGACGCACAGGTGAAAGGTTCGTTCATGAACCTCAACCAGGAAAGCGAAAACTACCTCAAGGATTTCAAGCAGACTGTCGTGAAGCTCAAGGAATTCCCCGCCTTCAAGGCGAGTTATCACTAGTTTCCTAGCGGCTTGCGCCGCAAATAAGATTCGAAATCCGAATATCGAGGTTCGAAACAAACTGGGAATTAATGAAATTTCAATGTTTCAAACATTGTTTTAATTTCATAGTTTTCTCTGTTTCGAATTTGTTTAGGATTTCGTGCTTCGTACTTCGAATTTAACCTAAGGATTATTAAAAAAATGCCATCTGAAATTGTCAGCATTATACCGAAACCCCAGAAAATAGTATTGAAGACAGGAGGATTCGTCTTTTCAGGGAAGACAATCATTTCCGCAGACAAGGCTCTCTCATCATTGAAGAACCATCTTCAGGAGACGCTCACACATCTCGCCGGAAATAAGGGCATCAACGACAAACCATCGGAAATAGTTCTCGGGATCAGCAAGGAACTGAAAGCTCTCGGCGATGAAGGATATGCCATCGACATCCAGCCCAGCAAGATGAAGATAGAATCCTCAACACAGAAGGGCGTCTTCTACGGCATCCAGACAGTCCGCCAGCTTCTATTCTCTGCCCAGGAGGGAAGGATTCAGTGCATGGAGATCGAGGACAGCCCCCGGCTCGGATGGCGCGGGATGATGCTTGACGAAGGCAGGCATTTCTTTGGAAAGGAATTTGTAAAGAAATTCATAGATATTCTCGCCCTATACAAGATGAACAGCTTCCACTGGCATCTCACCGAAGACCAGGGATGGCGCATAGAGATCAAAAAATATCCGAAGCTTACGTCAGTTGGCTCGAAAAGGACTGAATCACCAATTGAGGGCGACAGGAAGACCGGCGACGGCAAGCCGTATGGAGGATTCTACACGCAGGACGACATCCGCGAGATCGTCAAGTATGCAGGTGACCACTTCATAAATGTCGTACCCGAGATAGAAATGCCCGGACATGCGGCTGCGGCAATCGCATCTTATCCGGAGTTCGGAAACACCGACATATTGGAATACAAGCCGGAAGTCAAGACATGCTGGGGCGTTCACCATTACACCTTCTCTCCCACGGAAAAGACTTTCAAGTTCCTTGAGGACGTGATCGAGGAAGTTGTTGCACTGTTCCCTGGGAAATATTTCCATATCGGCGGTGACGAGGCTCCGAAAGAGCAATGGAAAGGTTCACCAACAGCGAAAAGGATCATGCTTGACAACGGCCTCAAGGACGAACATGAGCTTCAGAGCTTTTTCATCAAGCGCATCGAGTCTATTTTGAAAAAGCACAATCGCATTTTGATCGGCTGGGACGAGATTCAAGAAGGTGGACTCTCGCCGACGGCGACAATGATGGTATGGCGCGACTGGAAATGGGCGAGCATGGCCCTGAAGAACGGCAACAGCATTGTCATGGCCCCGAACTCCCATACTTATTTCGACCATTACCAGGAGGATCCGAAGGAGCACAAGGAACCCGAGGCGATCGGCGGACTTCTCCCTCTGGACAAAGTCTATCTTTTCAATCCCATCCTCGAAGGAATCACTCCTGAAGAGGAAAAACGCATACTTGGGGCGCAGGGACAGCTCTGGTCGGAATATCTTTTCAATACCGACAAGGTCGAATTCATGGCGTTCCCCAGGATGTTCGCGCTCGCGGAAGTCGTCTGGACCAGGCCCGAGAACAAGAACTACGAGGATTTCATGCTGAGGCTCAAAAGCACCCTCGCCCTTCTCGACCATATAAAGGTGAAATACAGGAATCCTTTCTAAGGGAATTATAAGTAGGGACGGGCTTTAGTCTGTCCCCTCTTTTGCAAATAAAATGGTACATGCTAAAGCACGTACCTACTTCCAGAACAGCCCTTGCGGGCTTAACTACAAACTTAGAGAATTTGTCTATTCGCTCGTAGTTAAGCCATTTTTGGCTGTGATTTTAAAAGCTAAGAGACACGCAAGAATGCGTTAACTACGAACAAATAATTATACCATTTCCCTAATTGTCGACCCCCATGCTATATTATTCTCATGAACAGGGGGTTTTTACACAGGTTGAGCCGTCATACTGAAGAGTCGCCTTTGAATTTCACAGGATGGCTCGCGATACTCCTGATTATACTCGTTTTGACAATCACCACCTACTGCTTTTTAGAATCCTGTCCGAAAGATGGAAGACCGATGGATATTGAACTTCCTTCCGTTCACGGATTGGGCTATGATCATGATGCGGGTAACCGGGAAATAAAAATAGATTTGCTCAGAAATGGCAAAATCAGGATTGGCGACAGGTTTTTATCAGCCGATTTGCTTAGTCAGATATTGAAAAAGGCCGTTCAGGAATACGGTAAAGACATTTTCATGCATGTCCGTGCAGAAAAAAACTGCCTGTATAAGGATGTATGTCCAGTTATAAACGCTATCAAAGATTCGGGAAGGGACATTTTCTTTTTCGACGTGCTACCGATACATTCCGGTGAGATTGATTATATTTACATCCGCTCATGGTATTCTGAAGACAAAAGGGATCTTATTCAGATAAACGTGAAAAAAGACCGGTTGATTCTAAATGACAGATTATGCAAATATGACGATTTAAATATGATTTTGCAGAAAGCTTCAGAACTTGATCATGAATTAAAATGCTTTATAATCCCCGATTCCGATATTACCGTACAAAGACTGGTCGATATCATTTACTTATGCCATCGCTGCTCAATTTTCCCAGTAATAGTTTCGGAAGAAAAAGCTATTCCGAATGAAGACCAGAACAAGGCTGAAAACGCAAACTGAAGTTTGTACTCCAACCTGATAATCATCCATTGTAGGAGTTCACAACTTAAGTTGTGCGTATTTTGTTTTTCCTAAGACACATCTGAAGCTGCCACGTGAGTCACGTTCCACGTGTCAATGTGGTCACGTGATGAACTCCTACCTAATTTCAATCCACTGCCGGAACACAAGATTCAGGCTAAAGCCCGTACTCCAAAACACGTTTACCTCTCTGACAACTGTTGATCACGAAACTCAGGTGTTTGGAGTACGGCCTTTCTTTGTCCGCCATAGCATCCCTGCGAAGGTGGGAGGCTGAATGTATTTAGAAATCTTTAAGAGATATAAATCTCGGGCAGGAATGCCCGAGTTACTCCGGAAGAACAGCCCTTACGGGTTTGACTCCTTTGAAGTAGGTCGGGCTTTCCAGCCCGACAAGATGGCGTCCAGGAATGACCGCCCTACTTAACCGGTAAAAGTTTCTTATTGATAAAACTGTGGCCACCGCAGTAGGCCGCTACAAACTTATACCAAAACAGAAGAGAATTGTCTATTCGCTAGTAGTCAAGCCATTTTTGGCTGTCATTCAAATTCAAGAACACGCAATAATGCGTTAACTACAAGCAAAATAGAAATCCTTCGTAATACTATCCGTCATTTTCGTGTGATCAGTGCCTGTCCTCCGTCCTGTCCCTCGTAGCCCCTTGGGCGAAGTGGGAAGCTTCTCAGCGGCGGCGGAAGCATGTACCCTCTTTACTCCCAGGAATGGGACAGGCTAAAGCCCATCCCTACTTTAAAAAAAGCCGGCGGACTTTTACATCCGCCGGCCTTAAATTTTTTCATCGAAAAAATTTATTACACTCCGAGATCGATCATGGAGTCGGCAACTTTCTTGAATCCGGCGATGTTCGCGCCGTTCACGTAGTTTCCGGGAGTTCCATACATTTCGGCGGCTTCATACGCGGCCTTGTGTATGTTGATCATGATCTGGTGGAGCCTCTCGTCGACTTCCTTGGCTTCCCACCTGAGTCTCATCGAGTTCTGGGACATTTCAAGTCCGGATGTCGCAACGCCACCGGCGTTCGCGGCCTTTCCAGGACCGTACATGACCTTGTTCTTGAGGAAGACTTCAATGGCTTCAGGTGTTGAAGGCATGTTGGCGCCTTCGGACACGCAGATACAGCCGTTCTTCACGAGAGCCTTGGCGTCTTCGCCGCTGACTTCGTTCTGGGTGGCTGACGGGAAGGCGGCCTGGGCGGAGACGAGTCCCCACGGCCTCTTGCCTTCGCTGAATTTGGCGGCCTTGAACTTCTTTGCGTATTCGCTGATGCGTCCACGTTTGATGTTCTTGAGCTCCATGACGTACTGGAGCTTCTCCTCGTCAATGCCGTCCTTGTCTATGATTGTGCCGCTCGAGTCGGAAAGTGAAACGACTTTTCCGCCAAGATGGCTTACTTTTTCAACTGTGTACTGGGCGACGTTTCCTGAACCGGAAACGAGAACAGTCATTCCCTTGAGCGACTTGCCCTTGGTCTTGAGCATTTCATCGGCGAAGTACGTTGCGCCGTAGCCTGTGGCTTCCGGACGAATGAGGCTTCCGCCCCAGTTGAGGGCCTTGCCTGTGAGGACGCACTCGTTGCTGTTCGCAAGGCGCTTGTACTGCCCTTCGAGATAACCGATCTCGCGGCCGCCAACTCCGATGTCACCAGCGGGGACATCCGTGTCAGCGCCGATATGACGGAAAAGTTCGGTCATGAAGCTCCTGCAAAAACTCATAACTTCGTTATCAGATTTGCCTTTGGGATCAAAGTTGCTTCCGCCTTTTCCTCCTCCCATCGGGAGTCCGGTGAGACTGTTCTTGAAAATCTGTTCGAATCCGAGGAATTTGAGAATTCCAAGGTTCACGGACGGATGGAGTCTGATTCCACCCTTGTACGGGCCGATGGCGCTGTTGAACTGCACCCTGTAGCCCCTGTTGACCTGGATTTTGCCTTTGTCGTCCACCCAGGGAACCCTGAAGCAGATGGTCCGCTCGGGTTCTGTGATCCTTTCGAGGATCGCGTTCTTCTCGTACTTCGACTCCTTGTCCATCAGCAAGCTGAGGGATTCAAGGACTTCTTTGGCAGCCTGCAGGAATTCCTTTTCCCAAGGATAAGTCTCATGCAGCTGGTTCAGGACTCTTACAACATAAGAGTTCATTAAAACCTCCATTTATTTTTCCCTCTGCGAATCCCTTCCGTCAACCCTACGGAATACCAAGATGTCGCGGAGTGTTGGGGGGATAAAATGGAGGGTTTTGGGGAAAAATCAAAGGATCTTGTGAAAAAAGACAAAAACCACCCTCCGCCGGAGAACGGTTTTTTGTTGACTTCTCTTTCTATAAATCAGACGGCTACGGTAAAATCTGCAGCCGGTGTCTTTCAATAAATCTCAAATGGAGCGCTGGCGTCCCGCCGGCAATAATTTGCCAGCAAGATGCTGGCGCTCCTATAAATCAGTAAATAAACAGCATCTCTCCGTATTTCGGGAGAGGCCAGAGGTCATCGTCGATTTCCTGCTCGAGCTTGTCGACGGACACCCTCATTAAGGCTGTTTCCTTGACTACGGCTTCAATCTTGTGGTCTTCGATCGCCTTTTCGAGCTTCTCGCATGTGGCACAGAGATCGGATATGAGTTCGCCGATGACTATCGCCTTGTCCTTCTGCTCCGCAGCTCCGGCGGAAACTCCGATCTCCTTGAGCTTGATCACGTTGCCGGCAATCTCGCCCTGCTGTCTTATCGCCACTGGGAGGAATATCGTCTTCACCATGTTGAGAGCGAGCTTGCCCTCGATCATGATGGTCTTCTTATACTCCTCGATATAGACTTCATAGCGCGAGTGGAGCTCGGTCTTGCTGAGGATCTTGTATTTCGCGAAGAGGTGCTCCGCCTTCTTCGAAAGAAGTGAATCAAGGGCTTCCGGTGTCTTCTTGAAGTTCGGAAGTCCGCGTTTCTCGGCCTCCTTCGCCCATTCCGCGGTATAGTTGTCGCCGTTGAATATGACACGCTTATGGTTCTTGATGATGTCCTGCAGCATTCCCTGGAGGGTGCTGTTGAACTTCGCAGCCGGAACCTTTTCAAGCTCGGTGGCGATCTCGTCAAGGGATTCTGCGACTATCGTGTTGAGCGCGATATTCGGCCCTGCGCAGGACTGGTTGGAACCGACCGCGCGGAACTCGAACTTGTTTCCTGTGAATGCAAACGGGCTTGTGCGGTTGCGGTCCGTCGCATCCTTCGGAAGAATCGGAAGAGTGTCAACTCCGACATGCATCGTGCCGCTTGTCTTCGATGATTTCGAACCGCCCTTCTCAATCTGCTCGATCACGTCCGTCAGCTGTTCGCCGAGGAAGATCGAGATGATCGCCGGAGGGGCTTCGTTTGCACCAAGGCGGTGGTCGTTGCCGGCGTGCGCGACTGTTGCGCGGAGGATGTCGGCATGGCGGTCGACAGCCCTGATGATCGCGCAGAGGAACGTGAGGAACATGGCGTTCTCATGCGGATTGCTTCCGGGTTCGAGAAGGTTTTTCCCGTCATGGCCTACCATGAGGGACCAGTTGTTGTGTTTTCCTGAACCGTTGATGCCTGCGAAGGGCTTCTCGTGCAGGAGGCAGACCAGTCCGTGGTGGGAGGCGACCTGGCGGAGGATCTCCATTACTATCATGTTATGGTCTATCGCGAGATTGAGCTCCTCGAAGATCGGAGCAAGCTCGAACTGCGCGGGGGCGACCTCGTTGTGGCGTGTCTTCGCCGGAATTCCAAGCTTCCAGAGCGTCTGGTCGAGTTCGTTCATGAAGTTGAAGATGCGTTCCTTCACTGCACCGAAATAATGGTCTTCCATCTGCTGGTGCTTGGCGGAGACGCTGCCGAAAAGAGTGCGCCCGGCCTGTACAAGGTCGGGACGCGCAAGATAGAGCTCCCTGTCGATGAGGAAGTATTCCTGTTCCGGTCCGAGGGTGGCGACAATCCTGCTCTCGACTTTTTCGCCGAAGCATGCGAGTATCCTCTTGGCCTGTGCCGACACTGCCTGCATTGAACGGAGCAGCGGTGTCTTCTTGTCCAAGGCTTCACCTGTGTATGAACAGAATGCAGTAGGTATGCAGAGGACTGCGCCAGAGGCTGTGTGTTTTATGAAAGCGGGGCTTGTCGGATCCCAGGCGGTGTAGCCGCGCGCTTCGAAGGTGGCCCTGATTCCGCCTGACGGGAAGCTTGATGCGTCCGGTTCGCCCTTGACAAGCGACTTTCCGGAGAAGTCCATCATCACTCCGCCCTCGAGATCGGGTTCGATGAAGGAATCGTGCTTTTCAGCAGTTGACCCGGTGAGGGGCTGGAACCAGTGCGTGTAATGGCTTGCTCCCTTGCTGAGGGCCCAGCGTTTCATGGCGTTTGCTACGTCGTCTGCGATCGTCGGATCAAGAGTTATGCCGTTCCTTATAGTAAGGAGGAGCTTCTTGTATACCGGCTTCGGAAGATAGTCCTTCATCGTCTTAAGGTTGAACACGTCCTCCCCGTAGATCTCGGTGATCTGGGTTTCCCTTCCGCTTCCTATGACGTCGAGCTTCTTGTTCGCGATGTTCGAAATCACGTGCTTTCTCAGGTTCATCACATCCTCCATATGTTTATTTTCAATTTCAAATTTATTGTCCTTGTCTACGGCGGGCGGCAGGCTGTTATTTTCCCGACAAGCGCCCCCGCTCGTTTCAACGGGTGCCTGAGACAGCACTCTCCATGCCAATCCTGAACTGCCTTTTATAACATATTCGTCATCAATGCAATATAAGAGCACCCCAGGAACCAAATTCTTGCACCGTATTACAATTATGTACTTTGCTTTTTTATATAATTACATTTTTGTAAGACATATACAAATACTCTAAGGCTCCGCATAAAGCAAGCGGAATCCCTTTAATTTGCCGATAATTCACCATGCGGCGGCTGAGAGGAGGAGGATCAATGCATTATTATTATTACGGCAAGCATGACTGCGTTGTTGCAGCAGTGCAGGCATATCGGCACATAGATGCTCTTCGTCTTCTCGAAGGAATATGCGAATATCGCACCCATGACGAACAGCGGCATGAAGAAGGAAAGGCTCATGTGCATTGATGCGAAGACCGCGGAGGATATTGCAATCGCAATCCACGGCCTCATCATAGTTTTCAGCGACTGGTAGACGATGCCCCTGAATATAAGCTCCTCCATGACGGGAATCGCGAACGATCCCGCGACATATACAAATGCAAACTGGAATCCCGAAAGGCTTTTAGAAGTAAAAAGCCCCGCAATGGCCTGTGGTTTCAGCTTTATCCCAAAGACTCCGCATCCCCAGGAATAAAGCACTTCAAGGGAAATCATGCAGACAAAGAATATAAGCGTCCAAATGAGCAACGTCTTCGCCGATGCTGTTCTCAAGGCGAACGCGTCCCTGAAATACGCCCCTCTCCGCCTGATCACGATCGCAAAGAACAAAATGCCGAATCCGAACATGAGCATCATCTGGATGATACCGTTAGTCAGAAAATGCAATGGGAGGAGGAGCACGGCCTGCGAGACAAATGCGAAAGGCGCAAGAAGAAGGAAAAGCGAGAAGAAGTCGAATAGGCACCATGGCCCGCCTTCACCATGCCCCATGCGCGACTTGGCATATATCCAGAATAGAATCGCCATCAGGAGCACGAAGCCTGACATCAGGGCCGAATATCCTAGGACCGTCATGAGGAAAATGGCCGGAAACTCACGCGCGGTACCTAATGCCTCCTTCAAGTCCCCTTTCTTGCAGTAGCCGGCCATAAGCAGCAATGCGGAAATATATCTGATCTCCCTCATTTGCGCCCCTATGCCCATCCTGGCATATCTTATCGACTTGTCCGTGTCCGCAGACGCCATCCCCACAACTATTGAATCGTCGCATTCGTCGACAAGGATGCAATATCCGTTGAAATAAGCACAGGCGCTGTAGAGCCGGGCTAAAACCGAACCTTTTTCCGCAGCCGTTTCCAGACATGACATCGCCTTGGCGGAATTTGTTTCGAAACCGGCGGCGCCAAAATGATAGCAGGCCATCTGGATCAACGCGTCTTCGTCGCCCTGTCCGGCCGCCTTCTCAAACCACTCGAAAGCCTTCTGCCTGTCAACTGCCACTCCTTTCCCCTTACCGTAGCATAACCCAAGTTCGCGCTGAGCCCTGTCTGTACCTTTTTCCGCAGATTTCCTTAGCCATTCAACAGCCTTGACATAATCTTTTTCGACTCCTCTGCCATTCTGATAACTCATACCTATATTATATTGGGCCCTTGCATGCCCCAGCTCCGCAGCCTTTCTATAAAATTGGAATGCCATTCTCTCGTCCTGGGAAGCGCCTATTCCTCTTTCGTGGCATGCACCAAGGTAGAATAATGCTTCAACATGCCCCTGTTCAGCCGCCCTAGAAAACCATTCAAATGCCTTTTTATCATCTTTCTCAACACCTATGCCTTCCCAATACATCAATCCTATAGTGCATTGGCCATAAACATCTTCCTTCTCCGCAACCTTCATGAACCACTCAAAGGCTTTTCTATCGTCCTTGGCAACACCCGTTCCCTTAGAATAGCAACGGGCAAGCTTCCATTGCGCATCAATATCTCCGTTCCCGGCTTTCTGCTGCAGATCCGCAATATCACTGCCGTCCCCGGCGAAAAGGCAAAATGAAAGCAAGGAAAAGACTAACGCTTGTAGCAGATGTTTCATGGTCATAATCGACAGTATATCACTGAATAACGGGGTGCAAGGCTCTTATCGCATATTTTTCCCGAATTCCTATTGCTTTTCCGGGGTATTGGTCTAATTTATGCGCCCGGTCGGGGATTTCCATAAGAATGGGAATCCGTTATAAATTAAGTAAATCGGTAAACAGAACAACAAAACAAAGAAACAAAATGGCAACAGAAACAATCAACGACGTAGCAAGCTTCATCGACCTCGAAAACATGCCCGCCTCCATGGAGGAAGTGCTCAAGCAGGAAACAAAACCCAACTTTGTGGAAGGCTCCATCCTCAAGGGGCGCGTAATCGAAAAACGCGACAACGGCGTCCTCGTGGACATTCAGTACAAGTCCGAAGGATTCATATCCTCAGAGGAATTCAAGAACTGGAACGACATCAAGCCCGACGACATGATCGACGTCTTCCTCGAACAGATCGAGGACGAAAACAACATGCCCAAGCTCAGCGTCTCAAAGGCCTCCTTCCAGAAGTCCTGGGACAAGCTCTGCTCCGAATACAAGGAAGGCCAGGTAATCAAGGGCCTCATGAAGCACCGCGTCAAGGGCGGAATCATCGTCGACCTCTTCGGAATCGAGGCGTTCCTCCCCGGCTCACAGCTCGACATCGCCCCCGTCCGCAACATGGACGATTTCATAGGCAAGGAATACGACCTCAAGATACTCAAGATCAACACCGACAGGAAAAACATCGTAGTGTCCCGCAGGGAACTTCTCGAGGCCGACCGCGCCGACAAGCGCAGCACCCTCCTCAAGGACATGGAGAAGGGACAGGTCAGGAACGGCGTCGTCAAGAACATCACCGACTTCGGTGCATTCATCGACCTCGGCGGACTCGACGGACTCCTCCACATCACCGACATGTCATGGAAGCGCATATCCCATCCTTCGGAAATGCTCGAAATCGGCCAGAGGGTCGATGCAGTCATACTCGACATCGACAACGTCAAGGAGCGCGTCTCCCTCGGGCTCAAGCAGAAGACCGAGAATCCGTGGATCAAGATCGACGAGAAATATCCCGTCGGCGCCACGATCAAGGGCCGCGTAGTCAACATCATGCCGTATGGCGCGTTCGTTGAGATAGCCGAAGGAGTCGAAGGACTCATCCACGTCTCCGAAATGTCATGGACAAAGCGCATCACCAAGGCCGGCGAAGTGCTCAGCGTCGGCGAGGAAGTTGAAGCCGTCGTACTCGACATCCAGAAGGACCAGAAGAAAATATCCCTCGGCCTCCGCCAGACCACCCAGAATCCATGGGAAGTCCTCGCCCAGAAATATCCTGCAGGAAGCAAGATAAAGGGCAAGGTCAGGAACATGACCAGCTACGGCGCGTTCGTCGAGATCGAAAACGACATCGACGGAATGATACACGTGTCCGACATGTCATGGACAAGGAAGATCAACAACCCGAACGAGCTTCTCAAGGTCGGACAGGAAGTCGAAGCTGTCATACTCGACATCGATCCGGCGCAGCAGAGGATTTCGCTCGGAATCAAGCAGCTTGAGAACGATCCGTGGCTCAAGATCGACGAGCTCTACAAGATCGGCGACCTCCTCAAGGGCAAGATCACGAAGATCACCGCCTTCGGAGCGTTCATCGAGCTTTCAAACAAGATCGACGGCCTCATCCACATCTCGCAGATCAGCGACGAGCATGTAAAGCGCGTCAAGGACGTGCTTACCCTCGGCGACGAGGTTGAAGCAAGAGTCATCAAGATCGACAGGGACGAACGCCGCATCGGCCTGAGCATCAAGGCCGCGAAGGCGAACTACTCCGAAGAGGCCCTCAAGGCCGCAGGCGAGGAAGTCGCAGCAGCCCTTGGCAATATCAAGGTCGGCGAAATGCTCGACGAAGATTCCCTCTCCGCCCTCGACGCTGTCGAAACCAGCATCAGGAAGGAAGACGCCGAAAGGGAATCAAAGAAATAGTAGAAGTAAAGTTTTTGTCTATACAAGAACCCCGGGAGAAACACCCGGGGTTCTTTATTTTCCATGTCTGGCATCACTCCCTCTGAATTTGTATTTTCATAATTAGACGCTATTTTGGTAAGTCCTTCAAACAACTGTCTAAATATATTATGAGGCCAGAATGAACAAATATATAAACCAGCTCCTCCAGATGCAGGATCTGGAAACAGCCCTCCGTGAACACAAGACCCTCAAAGGCGATACCGAAGAGGCCACCTGTGCCGAACTCAGGAAAAACATAGCAGGCCTCAAGAAGATACTGCCCCCGGAAGTAAATGTCATTTACGAGAGGATTTCGAAGAGATATCCGATCTATGTATCCCCGATGGTGAACAGCGCCTGCACAAGCTGTTTCATGAAGATCCCTGTAGGTGTCGCAAATTCCGTACTGTCGACAAGCAATTGCATCTCATGCCCGTCATGCGGACGTTTCCTGTTCTTCGACGAAGGCCATTTCAAGAGGCCCGGCGATGAATTCCACCAGTACAAGGGCGTGGCGAGATTCTCATCGCAGGATCTGATGATGCCCCACCTCAAGGCGAAGTCCAAGGAGGAGGTCATAGAGAAAATAGGACTCCATTGCTGCGAGACAGGCTTTGTCGAAAACCACGGAACTTTCATTAAAGGACTCCTCAAGCGCGAAGCATTGATCACGACGGCCGTCGGCTCCGGAATAGCCTTCCCGCATGCCAGGGCCATAAGGGCCTGCGGCCTTACACTCGCGGTCGGAACCGTGAAGCCCGGCATCAAGGAGAACGGCGACAACCTGTCCATATTCTTTGTTTCAGCAGTACCTACACAGACCAGTATCTTCTATATTGAACTGATCTCCAAGCTCGCTAATTACTTCAGCAAGGCTGAAAACAGGAAGAAGATCCTCGACTGCACGAAGCCGGAGGAAATGTGGAAGATAATGGTGCAGATTGGAAAGTGAAGAATCCTCACAATAGACCCAGTGGTTGGATAGATCTCCAGGTCAACGGCCTGAAAGGCATCAATTTCTCCGACACCAGCCTGACTCCTGACTCCTTTTCATCCGCCTGCAAAGACATCCTCAACGGCGGAACTGATATCTTCCTCCCTACGATGATAACCAGTCCGGTAAAAGTCTATGAACGCAACCTGGAACTGATGGTGAAATCCATAGACGATAAAAAAGACTGGAACCGTATTCCCGGTTTCCATCTCGAAGGACCGTTCATATCCCCCGAACCAGGTTATGTAGGCGCGCACAATCCGGCTTTCACACAAAAACCGGATCCTGACCTCCTGAAGAAATTCCAGGAATGGTCCGGAGGAAAAATAAAGCTGCTGACGGTCGCCGCGGAGCTGGAAGGTTCCGACAAGCTGGTGAAAACTGCAGTCAAACTCGGAATCACGGTCTCCATCGGCCATTCAAATTTCAATTCTGAAAACCTGAAGAGGATGGCGTCCCTCGGGGCAAAGGCGATCACCCATCTCGCCAACGGCCTTCCTCTCAATCTTGCGAAGTTCGCAAACCCGATATGGGCCGGACTCTGCGAGGAGAAGCTGATCGGGATGTTTGTCGGAGACGGACACCATATCCCCGGCAACATCCTCAAGAAGATGATTATGGCAAAAGGAATTGACAAGACCATAATAGTCAGCGACGCTTCACCTATTGCCGGATATAAACCGGGAAGATATGATCTTTTCGGAACGACTGCAGTGATAACCAAGGACGGTCGCCTCTACAATCCGGTCAAGCTGAATCTCATGGGATCGTCATATACCATGCCGAAATGCATGGATTATCTTAAGAAATTGGATTTCCTATCCGAAAAGGAGCTATATAAGATAGGATACGAAAATCCGATAAAACTGATTTCATAACCACAGAAGACATTAATTTAACCACGAAACACTTGGAGCAGCTACGCCGCAACCAAATTTAAATTATGACGGCGAAGCCGTCCCTGGAGTGCGCAGACAAAGTCTGCGCTAGCGGTGACTTTGTCACCGCACTCCCGGGAATGCTGTCGCATTCGTAAGAAAAATGTGCAAATAAAACAAGAAGATGACGGATAGTATTACGAAAATATATGGATGCAACTTTTTCAATTAATCCAATATCCCTTGAGAGTATTGGAATCCCTGACTTCACCTTGGACGGGAAGATAAGGGATGTCCTTGCAAAACCTCTCCCAAGGGACTGGAAGAAGACCGGGCTCAGCAGGGAATATTATCTTGACTTCATAGAAATAATCGTGCGCAACGCCGCGGGTTGGATCGATGAGAAGGGCGCGGTGATAGATCCTTATTATAAGAAGGAATGGGCGCAGACAACTCCGAGGTTCGCCTCATCCGCATCTGTCCTGCTGTACTTCGGAAGAATCCCGGAACTGAAGGATATTGTCCACAGGACAATGACATATTCCTGCCGTCAGCTTGCTTCCGGAAAAGGTGGAAGCCCTGATTTCTGGATGAGGGAGCTTGTCACCGCCTATGTCTGCCTTTCAAAATCCGCCGACAAGAAACTCGTTGATGAATGGAAAAACACCCTTGCGAAAATCGCACCGGAGAAGATCAACAAGGTCGTCAGTGTCGACGGCAGCAAGCTCGGAGAACTCCACAACTGGGCGGTCTACGGCTCCGCCGGCGAATCCATGAAGGAGTCGGCAGGGATAAGATGCGAGGACAAGGATGTCCTCTGGGGGAAAAAGTTCTTCGACAAATATATTTCCCCTCAGTTCAGGCATTTCAACTCCTTCGGAATGTACAGGGATCCGAACGATCCGATCACATACGACATAACGACAAGGCTACAGCTTGCGGCCGCCCTCTGGTACGGCTATGACTGGAAACTCAAGCCCCTCATCGATGAACTCCTGCGCAGAGGAGGAATAACGACGCTGATCTTCACCTCACCTGCAGGCTTTGCCCCTTTCGGCGGCAGATCCGGACAGTTCAATTTCCAGGAGGCGATAATTGCGGCCATCTGCGAAATCGAAGCTGGAAGATACAAGCAGAACGATCCCCGGCTTGCAGGCGCATTTAAAAGGCAGGCTCACCTGTCGGCAAAATCAGTCGAGAGATGGCTGAAGGACATGACTCCTCTCCGACATATAAAAAATGCCTTCCCGCCAGAATCTCTCCACGGCATAGACGAATATGGACAATATTCCGTCTACAGCCTCTTCAACGCTTCTGTCTTCGGTCTTGCTGCGCTTTTCGCGGATGACACGATTGAAGAAGCGGCGTGTCCGGCCGAGATCGGCGGATTTGTCCTCGAAATATCGCCGTCATTCCACAAAGTTTTCGCCACGTGCCAGAGCACGCATATAGAACTTGATACTTGCGCTGATTTACATTATGACTCAACCGGCCTTGGCCGGTTCCAGGCAAAAGGGATTCCTGCGGAACTTGGACTCAGCATGCCTTTCACATCGACACCGAAGTTCAGGCTGGATAAGAAGCTTGTTCCGGATGAAATGCTCTCCATCTGTCCGTCATGGCAGGTTTCCGGAAAATGGATTTCGTTGGCTTCCCTGTCGGAAGGATTGAAGCATTCTCTTGAAATCATCACAGAGTCCCAGGAAAAGATTGACCTTAAAGTCAAATATGTCCATGCAGGATCGAAATCTGAAATAACTGAACAATATCAGCTCTCGCAGAACAAGTTGGTCATCAAATCAAGCGTATCTGTAAATGGTGCTGGAACTGAAAGAATCAAGTTCATGGTTCCACTGCTGGTCACTGACGGCATGAGCAAGTCGGAAATAATCAGCGGGAAGAATTCCGTGCAGGTCAAATATCTTGGCAAGACCTATGAGATTTCCTTTGATGAAAAGGCCAAAGCTGAAATCATTGATCACGAATTCGCGAACAGGAACGGCATCTACAAGCTGCTGGCCCTGGAAACCGGTGGAAATGAAATAGAAGTCAAACTCGAATTCCAGTAATGTAAAAAATGCGTCTCGTGTCCGTCGCAGAAGTATGTTGGGATTCAGCCCGACATGGATTGAATAGTTTTCAACCTACAAGACGCCAATACGCGTGTCGGGCTAAAGCCAAACATACTTCTGTCGAAAGATAAATGATTTAATCAAGCTCCTCCCAAAAGCGACATTCTGAGCTTTTTTACCACTCAGATTCATGAAATTCCCCTCCTCAAAGGTGCTTCCCTTTGATTTTTACAAAAAGTGACGGTAGATTCCTGAAAAAGCGACATGCCGTATAATTATATTTAGGATAAGGAGGAATATAATGAAGGTCATAATCTTTGTAATGATTGCCTTAACTACGTTTGCCCCTTACTTAAAGGCAAATTCCGAAGTGGATAAATTGGGCAAGAGCATAAAGCCAATTTTGCATGGAACCGCTTGGGAAATGTCAACTGACTGGCGTTCAATTACTCTAATTCGTCGAAACTGTAATTTTCTAAATTCTGTCTCTTTGCCAACGGGTCCAGATGATGATAAGACATGGGAAAAGTATAGCTTCATAACAGATTATCGCATTACAATCACTTTTGATACTAAGTTAACTGATGCCGAATATCAGCAACAGAGGGAATTGAAACAGCGATTCATTACAGAACGCACAAGAGGCCTACTTGATGGCACAAAATAACTTTTTCGATGTGCGTCCCAAAGGAGTACAGGATCAGGCTGAAGCAATACTCAAACTACTTGACAAACAGTTTACAAAATACGATATAGATATTAAAGAATCCACAGATTCCAAGAAGACTGACGCTGAGATTCCAGATAAAAAATAAATACAGACGATTCTAATACATTCAGGTGACAGCGTTCCGCTGTCACCTGATACTTGGACGTTCGCAGAGACCAGATTAATCTTGTAACAGGAATATTCAGAGATATATTTATTTCTAGAATAATCGGAGGTATTTATGATTGCCACTCTACCATTGAAGAAGATGAGCATACATGACAAAATTTCCACCATGGAATACATATGGGACGACTTATGCAAAAATGCAGGCGACATTACCTCTCCAGAATGGCACAAGGATGTCCTTGATGACAGGGAAAAAGCACTGAAATCCCGAACTGATTCATTTGTTGACTGGGAAGATGCCAAGCGAAAAATCAGGAAAAACATCAAGTGAAAGTCAAGATATCTGGAGCGGCAAGCCAGGACTTGCTGGATGGATATAATTTTTACGAGAAGCAGGACAAAGGGCTTGGTTCATATTTCCTTGATTCACTCTTTTCAGATATTGACTCCCTCTTGGTATACGCCGGCATACACCCTCTATTCCATGCAAAATACCATCGTATGCTATCCAAGCGCTTTCCGTTTTCAGTATATTATCGAGTAGAGGAAAATGAAATACTCGTCTACGCAGTCCTTGACTGCAGAAGGAACCCAGCCTGGATAAGAAATAGATTGTCAGGCGAACAAAAAGATTGACCGGACCGGGGAACCACCGGTCCGCTCAGCACAGGGCGTTATGAGATTAAAACCAGCTGACCTTTTCTATTAGCGCGGGATTCATGAAAATGTCCTACAAATTATTAATGGTCTTCGTGTTTTTCGCAGGGATAACGACCTTGGCGGACCAGGCCCCCATCACTCAACGTTCCTGGAGATCCGTGGCAACCGGAATGCCAGAGGAATGGTACGGTTCGGATGAGTCCAGGGCTGTAGCCGAGAATGTCCTGTTATACCAGAGGAATTCGGGCGGATGGCCAAAAAACATTCCTTTCCACAATCCAATCACCGATGCACAGAAAGATCTGATATTGAAGGCGAAGGCCTCTCCGGACTCGATTCTGGACAACGGAGCTACGACCACCGAGATGAAGTTCCTCGCCAGAATGTATAACAGAACTAAAACCGAAAAATACAGCCTGTCATTCAAGAAAGGTCTTGATTATATTCTTGAAGCACAGTATGGCAATGGCGGATGGCCCATGTGCCATCCCCTGAAAAACGGATACTACACCCATATAACCTACAACGATAATGCCATTGTAAACGTGCTCGAAATCCTAAGGGATATTTCAAACAAGAAACCGATATACGCATTTGCCGCCACGGAAGAAGTTATTTTAAAGACAAAGACCGCCTTCGACAAGGGAATTGACTGCATACTCAAGACACAGATAATGATAAAGGGCAGACCGACTGTCTGGTGTGCACAGCATGATGAAAGCACATTCCTACCCGCCAAGGCCCGTCCGTACGAACTGCCGTCCTTCAGCGGATACGAATCGGCAGGCATAATCAACCTGCTGATGGAAATTTCCGATCCTTCTCCTGCAATAGTCAATTCTGTCCAATCCGCGGTCGAATGGCTCGACAATCACAGGATAAAAAACACGAGATGGGAAAGTTTTACGAACAAGGATGGATTGAAGGACAGAAAAATCGTTTCCGATCCGAAGGCAGGAGACATGTGGGCAAGGTTCTATGATCTTGAAACTGAACTGCCATATGTGTGCGACCGCGACGGGATAAAGAAAGACACCCTCGAAGAGATAGGATATGAAAGAAGAAATGGCTATGAATGGTATATCACTGCTCCCCAGAAGGTTATTGACAAGTATCCTTCATGGAAGGCGAAGTGGGTGAAATAATTCAGGGAACTTATAAAGCGTAGCCCCTGTATGAAGGACTGTCTACTATACGCATATTTGCATATAAGAAATATCTCTGCAGGCTTGAGTAGTCCCAGAGGGACGAAATGGAAATAGGCAGGGGCTTCAGCCCCTGTTTATTGCCGTGGTTGTGTTCGCGTGCCATAGGTACGCGATGTTAATGTCTCGGTTCTATGGTTTTCATGGCGTGCCTACGGTACGCCTAAATACATATAATCCATTCAACAGGGGCTGAAGCCCCTGCCTATTCTCATCCTGTCCCAGCCGGGACAGTCAGCACACATCAACTTATTGTATTCCAAAATGCGTATAGTAGATAGGTATGAAGGAATAGGTACAAAAGGCCAAAAACTTAACTGCAAATACCCGCTTTTAAAGAAATCCCGTATCCGCTCTAATAATATATCTACTTGTATTTACGTTTCTTATAACTAATTTTTCAACTGGGTATTGACAATGCTTTATAAGTGCTTTATAATTGAGTTAGTTATGATAATAAAGGAACTGGAAATGATAGAATATTCAAGACAGCTAAAGTACAAGAAGATCTTCAGCGAGATCGAGAAATTCATATCGCAATCCCCTGCCGGAATCAAGCTCCCTTCAGAAAGGGAACTCGCAAAGACATTCGGATGCAACGCCCTCACTGTCAGAAAAGCCCTGGCCCCTTTTGTGATAAACAAGAAAATCGTAAGAATAATCGGCAGCGGAACCTTCATAAGCGAATCATCTGTTTCCGACAGCAAGAACATTACATCGGTCAACACAAATCCCAATAGGCTCGGGATGCTCATCCATTCTGAAAGCGATCCATATGCCCTTCTGGTAGTCAGAAGCTGTCATGAGTTCGCTTCCAGAAAAGGCATAGAGCTCAGATATTCCTATGTGAAAGATTTCGGAGACGAAGCCCTGCGTGAAGCTGGAAGGTTTGCCGCAGAGGGATGCTGTGCGATAATCCTGCCGTGGTTCCCGTCGAAATTTTCCGGCCAGGTATCCGACTTCATACGGAAATCCCCTGCCCCGGTCTCAATTCCATATCTCATTCCCGGTCTTGAACGAAACTGTTTTGAAAGGCAGGAGGTTTTCGGAAGAGGAACAATTGTCCAGACTGAGGCGGCATGCCGTTATCTCCAGATGCTGGGGCACAGATCAATCGCTCTTCTCGGTCCGGATGCTCCTTCCGACAAGATAATGCAGCAGCGGCTTGGCTCATATTCATCATTCACCTGCCGTTCAGATCTTTCGAACATCTGCGGGCTTGTCGGAGGCACTTTTCCCGAGATGGACGCCCTTGCTTCAAAATGGAGCAAAACCAAGGACCGTCTTTCCGTGATATGCCACGATGACCTTCATGCAATCAGGTTCATGGCGGCGATGAGGAAGCTGGGCCTTTCAGCCCCTGCTAACTTCGCAATAATGGGTTGCAACAACACTCTCGAGGCGCGTTTCTCCGATCCTCCTCTGACAAGCATCTATGACGACTACGGATATTCCGGCGAATGGCTGGCACGAAACGCCCTGGCCCTTGCCAAAGGGGAGATTGACCAGTCATCCACCAACCCCAGACATCATCTCGTGGTAAGGAATTCCTGCGGAGGGCTCGAAAGAATAAATCCAAAACTCATTTCCGGGCTCGAAGCTTCAGGGATAATGATCGAATATGACAAGGAACCACTAATTTCATCTATGGAGGTGCCGGCATGAAGAGGAAAACAAAAGATACTGGATACTTGATACTTGAAACTCGATATCCGGAAAGGAAATCAAGATTTAAAATCCTGCATCCTGCATCCTGTATCCTGCATCACACTTTTACCCTCATCGAGCTTCTTGTTGTAATTGCGATCATCGCAATACTCGCGGCGCTGCTGCTGCCCGCGCTGAAGAACGCGAAGGATTCAGCAAAAACCATGGTCTGCAACAGCCGTTTGAAACAGCTCTTTCTTCTGAGCAACGAATATGTTGAGTATAATGAAGGATGGGCGCCGTATGTGTCTTGGGCCTGGAAGAGCAAGATATCCGAATATCTGCCCACATACACTTATTCCCCATCGGAAGGCTCCTTGACAGTCGGAGATGTGAAAAATCTCTTCTACTGCCCTTCCGCAATTCCAATTCCTCAGAATAAATGGGATGGCAGAAACTGCGCATTTACAGCAAGCTATACCGGATCCGGAGTGATGAACGTATATAGGAAAAAGAGTCCGGAAAAGGACGCATGGCTTCATGATTCCGCAGTATCAGTAGCAAATGGTTATCGGGCAGGCGACTGGAACTGCTCTTCAGAACGCAGGCATATCGGATACAGGGCGAACAGGCTCTACTGGGACGGGCACGTGGAAACCTGGCCACAATAAAGGAAACTGCAAACGCTAAGGTTTTTCAATTATGATCAGTAAAATAACAGATGAAAGGAGACTGAAACTTGATGCTGGATACTGGATACTCGATACTCGATATCCTGAAGGAAGAACAAGGATCCAGTATCCTGAAACTATCATCCGGCATTGGTCATTTACACTTATAGAGCTCTTGGTGGTAATTGCAATTATCGCGATACTTGTGGCTTTGTTGCTACCCGCACTCAAGAGAGCCAAGGAGTCGGCAAAGAGCATCGTCTGTCTTAGCAATCTCAAGCAGATAGGAGGAGGTTTCCAGCTATATGTCGGTGATTCCGACATGTATCTGCCCCCTCTAAACCAATATGTTTCCTACAGATCGTATGCAGATGGAGGCCTCGAAAAGAACTATGGCATGTGGAACTGCATCGGCCCCTATCTGGGGTTCCCGCAATGGGCAGGATGGGAAAGCCCTGCAACAAGCTCCGATGATCCTGTTCATATAAAATTTGACAGCTACTGGGGAACTTATAAGCTGAAAGACAAGCTCATCAAGACGGTTTGGGGATGTCCGAGCGCAAATGATAGTTCCTCGCCATGGGGCAATAATACCAATACCGCCATATATGCTGAATCCCTTTACCTGCAGAAAACTCCTCCTGGCGCATCCAATCCCAGATCATGGAGCTTCGCTCGTTTGATAGTAAACATACCGGCCAGCCCTTCCAAGGCGATCCATGTTGGAGATGCGGGTGATTGGCATCTGGGTTCTCCAACCGAAGCAAGGACAGCCGTGCCGGGCACCAGCGAGTATAACATTGCCAAATACAGGCACATGAACGGAGTAAATGTATCCTTTCTGGACGGACATGCCGGACACTACCCTGCGGTTGATGTCAAGAATGATATCCAGAATGATTTCTCGTTATAGTTAAATTATAAACAAGGGCCGTACATGAAATTCAGTCTTAAAGGAAAAATCACCTCTCGGCATCAAAAACACGGATGGATGAAAACAATTGGAGTTTATATGAGCATATATGCAAGCGTCTTCGCCCTGACATCATGTGCGATTTCCGCAGATTCCACGACAAACACCAAAACCTCCCTCCTCAGCAATGGAGACTTCGAAAAGGACGGCGGAAACAGCTGGCCGGCGGAATGGACGCATCCTGAAGGTGCGACATGGGAGCTCGAAAACGGGAACCATTTCCTCAGATTGAAGCTCGTTAAACCGGATCAGATTCTCACCGTATACAGATCTGTGGATGTCAGGCCTGAACACAAGGCCTATTCCTTGAGCTTCCGCGTCAGGTACAGTGACATGAAGAAGGGCAAGGAGCAATGGCACGATGGCAGGGTCATGCTGGATTTCAAGGACAAGGACGGCAACAAGCTCGATCCAAGTCCGCGAGCCCCCTATTTCAACAAGGGAGCATCGGACTGGAAGGAGGACAGCGTCGAATTCTTAGTGCCTGAAGGAGCAGTGAAACTCGATATTCTCCCGTCGCTGATCAAAGTATCGAGCGGAACAATCGACTTCGACGATTTCAAGCTGACGGCAGTTCCCGCGGAACCAATTATTGCAAGGCAGAAGGAGGCCGAGGAAAAGAGGCTTGCGGAAGTCGCAAAACGCGCCGCCGAAGTCAAGCCGCAGGTTCCGCAGCCACCGGCCAACAAGATCCCTTCAGAACTTCACGTGTCAGGCAACAAGATACAGACCTCTGACGGCAAGGACGTCTGGCTGCAGGGACTGGCTGTCGCGAGCATGGAATGGAACGCCGCCGGAGACAACGTCCTAAAATCAATTGGAGTGGCGATCAAGGACTGGAAGTCCAACTGCATCCGTCTGGGAGTGAGGGAGCATTTCTGGATCGGGAAGGGTCCGTACCAGAAGGATGGTGGAGCGGCATACCGTCAGCTTGTAGAGGATTCCGCCAACCTCTGTGCGGCAAACGGGGTCTATCTCGTGATCGATCTCCACAGGTTCCGGGCTCCCACTGAAAAAGATGCCGACTTCTGGAAGGATGTCGCAACAAAATTCAAGAACAATCCGGCAGTGATGTTCGAGCTTTTCAACGAGGCACATGACATCTCCTGGGAAGTCTGGCGCGACGGAGGGATTGTGATAGATGAAAAAAAGAAGGACAGCGATGCGTTGGCCGAGAACAAGGAGAAATTGAAGAGTTTCAATTCCGTCGGCATGCAGAAGCTGGTCGATGTCGTCCGCGAGACTGGAGCGAAGAACATTGTCATAGTCGGCGGACTTGACTGGGGCTACGATCTTTCCGGAATACTCAACGGATTTGCCTTGAACGACCGTGGAGGGAATGGAATTGTCTATTCGAGCCATGTCTATCCGTGGAAGAGCGAATGGCAGAAATGTTTCATGGATGCTGCGGTGAAATATCCGCTTTTCATCGGTGAGACGGGCTGTGAAGTGGAGAGGATGCCTTTCATTCCTCCGGAACGCCATGAGGATCCGTATACCTGGGCGCCGGACATGCTCGGGATCATCCAGAAGAACAAGTTGAACTGGACGGCATGGTGCTTCCATCCGAAATCGACTCCCCGCGTGATTCTTGACTGGGAATACACCCCTACTCCGTTCTGGGGCGTGTTCGTGAAGGAAGCACTGGCGGGAAAACAGTTCGAAATGAAAAAGATGAGGTAATGATAATTTAGTATGTTTTTTACCTGATTTATGATAGAATATGTTATGATGCGAAGGGCTGAAATGAATAGAATCGGAAATAAATTCACACTGATTGAACTACTCGTCGTAATCGCGATCATCGCAATTCTCGCGGCGATGCTGCTGCCAGCCTTGAAAAATGCCAGGGATACCGCAAAAAGCACCGTCTGCATGGGCTCGCTCAAGCAGATGGGGATTGCCAATCAGATGTATGCCGATGACAGCGCCGACTACTGCGTTCCTCCTGGAAACTGGAGCTGGTCGAAATGCATGTTCGGCAATCCGCTGTTCCTGGATTTGCTAGGTGGAATAAAGGCATACCAGACCGGAGCCAACTGGTCGCACGGCTATTGGCCGGTAAACATGCTCTGCCCATCTTCGAAACCCCCGGAACATCCGACAATACCGGGATTCTTCTTGGCGGCTGCAAGCTGGGGCATCAACACCTACAGCATGCATCCTACATACTATGTCCGCCGCAAGGACATATTGCCTTTCCCGGGCAAGGACAGCACCCGGGTTTTATTTCTTGACCACATTTCACTTGAAGCGCATGCTGGCACTGTCGACCCTTCAAAATATGCCTCCTACGGCGAGTACGGCGGCCATCCCAATGACGCATCAGATGGATGCAAACGCACGGCATATCGACACAGCCGCTCCACCAACGTTGCATTTTACGATGGACATGCCGGTCCCATGAAACAGGAAGATTTATTTGGGGATGCCAATCTCAATAATATGGTTTGGAAACAGAGGTAATGGATATGGAGCTCAAAATACATGATACTGGATACTTGATACTGGATGTTGAATCCAGGGAGCTGCCATCAGTTGCCTGCCCTGAGCAAAGTCGAAGGGTCCGTCGTCAGTCGCCCGCCCTGACCTGTACTGAGCATAGTCGAAGTAGCAAGGTCGAAGGGTCGGCATTCACGCTGATAGAACTTCTGGTAGTAATTGCGATCATCTCAATCCTTGCGGCGCTGCTCCTGCCGGCCTTGAAGAAGGCCAAGGAAACTGCCAAGACAGCCCTGTGCATAAGCAATCTCAAGCAGATAGGAACTGCATTCCACGGTTATCTCGGCGACTGGAATGATTATCTGCCGCCGGTAGACGCCTACGCCTCTCATGTGCCTGGAACTATTGGTGTAAGTCCATGGTGCTTTACAAAGGACTACATGATGTACCACTCCCTCGGCGTCTATTTGAACAAGCAGGCGTGGGGTGAAATGTCCGGCTCTGATTTCCTCTACGTGATACAAAAAGGCAAAATCAGGGGCAGTGTCTGGGAGTGTGAAGACAAAAAGACATATCCCAACTACGACTATCCTTCCATGAACGGATATGCTGAATCAAGGTATCTCTTTAATCCTGCAACTGTCACCAACACCGGCTATCCCAGGCCATTCTTCAAGATTCCAAGCCCTTCCATCAAGGTCCAGGTTACTGATGCGTATTACTATCCGCCCACATCACCTTATCCAGGAAAAGGCCAGGTGAAAAATCTTGGAACAGCCCTGGGCACTAAAAATGGAACAGAGAAATACCTGGATCTCTTCCGCCACAACTCGGACAGGGGCGGAGTAATCCATTTCGCCGACGGTCATGCAATGTTCTACACAAGGGAGGATGTGATGACGAACCTGACATATTCGGCATCATCTCCAAATTCCATGGACAACTTCAATCTGCCATGAGGAAACAACAATGAGAGAAAAGACAATAAAATTATTTACATTGATTGAACTACTCGTCGTAATTGCGATCATCGCAATCCTCGCGGCCCTGCTCCTGCCGGCCCTGCAAAGGGCGAAGGAATCCGCCAAAAGCATATCCTGCACGAGCAACCTCAAACAGATAGGCGCCGCCTTTATGTTATATGTCGGCGACTGGAATGATTATCTGCCGCCTCTTAATCAAGCATATAAAGGGAATAACAATCCGCAATCAACGTCCGGGAGCTATGGGATGTGGAACTGCGTCGGGCCTTATACTGCCACTCTCAAGTGGCAATGGGGCGGCATCAATCCTCCTCCATGTGACAATACCGACCCGGAGGATTCCACTCGTATCAAATATGCCGATTATTGGGGGAAGTGCAAGAATAAGTATGGTCTTTACAAAACAGTCTGGGGATGCCCTAACTCAAAGGATGATACCTGCCCGTGGGGCGACATTTATGGCGAGTCTCTTTATCTGATTGGTACCGTAGGATGGGGGAATGATTCGACTAGGACCTGGGCAGGCCCTCGTCTGACTGCGAAAATCATCAATCCATCCAAGGCAGTTCATGTTTCCGAAAGCAACAACTGGCACCTGAGCTCTCCTGCAAGTGCGAGGACTGCCGTCCCGGGAACAAGTGATTTTGAACTTTACAGGCATATGAAGGGGACAAACGTGCTGTTCGCAGATACTCACGCCACGTTCTATACGGCGACAGATGTAAAAAATAACATCGGAAATGATTTTACCCTTCCATGATGAATATAATAAAACATTAATTTGTTGCCTGAGTGCAAATAAAATATAGGGAGATTCATATGTCAAAATTGAGAAGGTTCCTTGTAGCCGCAGCATGTCTTGCAATCATTATTTGTTCCATGCCCTCCTATTGCCAGGAGAAGCCCGACGCCAAGGAGCAGCAGAAGGCTGAACTCGAAGCCAAACCTGCAGATTCAAAATCCAAACTCCTATATGGATTTGAAAAGGACACCCAGGGCTGGTGGACTTTCAAGAAGGAAGCAGAAATAGACCTTTCGGTGGCGAAACGTGGCGCGGAGAAATCCAGCGGGGCCCTCGAAGTAACTTTTACATCCGGTGGTGGCAAATCATATCTCGGGGCTGGAATCGAAACAAAATACGCAATGGAAAAGGAACCTTGGAAAAACTACGCCGGCGGACATATGAGCATAAGCCTCAAGGGGGATGTCCCCTTGAGCGTGAGGGTAGAACTGAGATCCAAGGGACAGGGAAGCTTCGTTGTTCCAATGAAGGTTCAGGATTACTGGGTGAAATACTACATACCGTTCAGCCAGTTCAAGTCTGGAGAGAAGGTCCTCGATCTTGCTGAATCCAACATTGACGAAATCGTGATCATCCCGTCAGCCAGGGCCAAACAGAAGCATTCGCTGCTTGTCGACAACATCATCCTCTCGCCGGAGGAGATCAAGCTTCCTCCGCCGATCTCGTTCAGCGTCGCAGGAAAGGTCCAGGACGCCTCCGGGAAACCTGTTTCCGGGGCCGCTGTCCTCCTTGCAAGCAGGTATTCGAAGATAGCTGAGGCTCAGTCCGGCAATGACGGTGTATTTTCAATCTCATCGACGGCCCAGCTGCATCGTTTCATATCAACTCCGACACTGGATTCGGCGACGGACATCGATGCAATGGTAACCGCTGACAAACCTGGACTCCTTAGTGCGTATTCCCCGGTAAAGATCGTGGACAAGCTGAACCTTTCTACGTTCTGCCTGATACTGGCAACCGCAAAATCCGTGGAGGAGCTAAAAGTCGACGGCAACAGGCTGAAAACTGCCGGCGGCTCCGAAAAATGGCTGCAGGGAGTCTGCGTGGACAGCCTCGAGTGGTCCGCCTCCGGGGACAATGTCCTCCAGTCAATTTCAATCGCCATAGACCTGTGGAAATCGAACTGCATACGACTGCCGATGAAGGACAGTTTCTGGTTCGGGAGGGAGGACGGACAGAAGGATGGAGGAGAGGCTTACAGGAAACTTATTGATTCGGCAATTGAGACCTGCGCGAAAAGGGGTGCATATCTTGTCCTCGACCTCCACCGCTTCGGATCATCGCGTCAGGAACACGTGGAATTCTGGAAGGATGCTGCAACCCGGTATAAGGACAATCCTGCAGTGCTGTTCGAACTTTTCAACGAACCACACGGGATCTCCTGGGACATGTGGCGCAACGGAGGTGATCTGAAGGATCCGAACAAGAAGAACACCGATGTGAACGCCGCGGAGAACACTGAGAAGCAGGAAGGAACCCGTTCTCCGGGAATGCAGGCCCTCGTCGATGCAATCCGGGCAACAGGCGCAAAGAACATTATAATTGCCGGAGGCCTGGACTGGGGTTATGATCTTTCGGGCATCATGAACGGCTCCGCCCTCGACGACAAGGGAGGAAACGGCATCATGTATTCGAGCCATGTCTATCCATGGAAAAGCGACTGGGCCGGAAAAACTCTGATAGCTGCGGAAAAATATCCCCTCTTTATCGGTGAGGTTGGCTGCCAGCCTGAACCTATGCCGTGGCAGAAGTCAACGGAGGATCCAAAAATATGGGCCCCTGACATGATCGGCTTCATCCAGAAGAACAAATTGAACTGGACCGGATTCAGCTTCCATCCTGGCTGCGGACCAAGGGCGATCCTCGACTGGCAGTATACTCCGTCACCATACTGGGGCGCATACGTCAAGGAAGCCTTGTCCGGAAAACAGTTCGAAATGAAGAAAATGCGCTAACTGATAAATACGCGGGTGTTCAAATGGGGGAGATTATTAGAAATAGAATTCGGGCAATGGTATTCTCATTGCTCGTTCTAGGGTTTTCCACTGCCATGGCTGAAGACGGCAAAGCATTGCTGCCAAATGGAAATCTTGAGACTCCGGATGCGACCGGCAAATGGCCGGTGGGCTGGCAGAAAGGTCCTGTAGGAATAAACTGGGAAATCGAGGACGGAAACCACTTCCTCCGTTTCAAGCAGACAACTCCCGGCGCTATGCTCAGGCTGTATGTCCCTGTCGATATCCCGGCTGGAGCCAAGGGTCTGCGTTTCAGCTTCCGCGTCCGTTTCAAGGATATAGCCGCCGGGGAGAAGCCATGGTTCGACGCGTATTTTAAACTGAATTATAAGGACGCCAGCGGAAAGGTGATGGAGCCGGATCCATGCGACTTCCATTTTTCCGGCACGAGCAAAGGCAGCGTGGATGAAAAGCAGAAGATCACCTGGGTTGAAAAGTCGCTTGTCATGCCAGTGCCTGATGGGGCCACCAAGCTGGAATTCTGGCCGTCATTGTTTAACGCCAAAGCAGGCATCCTGGATATTGACGATGTAAACGTAGTTGTTGCATCCGACGAGGAAACCACCAAGGCCATCGAGCATAAGAAGGCCATGACCGAACATCCGAATCCACCATCGGAAACTCCCAATCCGGAGAAATGGCCTTCTGAGCTTTTCGTGGCAGGCAATCAGATTCAGACCAAGGACGGCAAGAACGTCTGGCTGCAGGGAGTTTACATCTGCAGCCTTGAATGGAGCCCTCGTGGGGAGGGAGGCGTTGTGTATTCGGCAAAGGTGGCGATCGAAGACTGGAAGTCAAACGTCATACGCCTTGCGCTCATGGACGATTATTGGTTTGGAAAATCAGACAGGCAGAATGACGGAGGGACCGAATATCGTGCGCTGGTCAATGACATTGTCAGTTTCGCCAGCAACCGCGGCGCCTATGTTGTGCTGGATCTGCATCATTACCGTGCCATCAAGGAAGAACATCTGAAATTCTGGAAGGAAGTTGCAGCAAAGTACAAGAACCATCCTGCAGTCCTTTTCGATATCATCAACGAGCCTTATGACATTTCATGGGAGATCTGGCGCAACGGCGGTTTCGTGGAGGAAAAAGGCAAGCCCGCCGACATCGATGCCGTCCTGACAGCGGATCAGAAAAGCAAGAAGCTCAGCGGATTCAGTTCGCCCGGAATGCAGGCGGCTGTCAATGCGATCCGCGAGACCGGAGCCAGGAACATCATTGTCGCTGGTGGCATTGACTGGTCCGGCGATCTTTCCGGAATAGCAAATGGCTACGCGCTTGACGAAAAAGGTGGGAACGGGATCATGTATTCCTGGCACATCTACTGGTGGCATAAGAACTGGCAGGGGCGCGTTCTGGAGACAACGGTGAAGTATCCGATCCTCGTCGGTGAATGCGGAGCTTCCGTCAACAAGATGTCCTTCATTCCGGCAAAGGACCATGATGATCCCTTCGAGTGGTCGCCTGATTTCATCGGCCTTGTCCAGAAATACAAGCTTAACTGGACAGCCTCCCTGTTCCATGTGAACGCGGCTCCTAACATGATCCAGGACTGGAATTACACTCCCACCCCGGCATGGGGAGCTTTTGTCAAGGATGCCTTGTCCGGCAAACAGTTTGAAATGAAAAAAACGAGGTGATAAATGGAAAACATTTTCAATTGCCAATTTCCGATTTCCGATTTAAAATCCAATAATAAAATTGGAAATCAAAAATCTGAAATCAAAAATGGATTTACGCTTATAGAGCTGTTGGTGGTAATTGCGATCATCTCAATCCTCTTTGCACTGCTGCTTCCCGCAATAAGCAGGGCGAAAATGGTGGCGAAACAGGTGGTCTGCTTCGGGAACCTCCGCCAGCAGATGGTGTGCTTTTCCAGCTACGCAGGCGACCATGACGGCGGTCTTCCTCCTCTCAGATACAAGGACATGACCGCAGGAGCCTATTGGTACCAGACGCTTTATCCCTGGGGTTATTCCAAGACATATTCGACGTCCAACCTCTACCAGTCGATATTCCGATGCGAGTCCTATCCGGCCCCGGTGAACTGGGGTCCCGGATACGGAATGAACTACAGGCTGGTCTGCGTCTTTGCACCGACAGTTGGATATCCCCAGCATGGAGGAGTAAGCCTCAAGGCGGATCGGATAAGCGATCCGGCATACTGGCCTCTTGTCGCCGACACTTCCAACTGGTTCAGTACTTCGAGCTCAAATCCCGGAATGGATTTTCCGCATATGGTAAGACATGAAGGCAATGAGGCCTGGACAACGAAACATTATGGCAGCGGTTCAATCCTATACTGCGACGGGCACGTGGAGAGCATAACATGCGTCAGCTATAAGCCGACAAAATGAAAATAAGAACGGCGGGCAAAAACTGTCCGCCGTCCTTGTTCTTTAGGTTCCCTTTCATCCATTCGATGTTCAAAGTTGGATGTTCGATGTTCATTGTTTTATCGGGGCCACAATATCCTTCTCGCTTATGATCCCATCCTGTTTCCTGAGCTGGGACTGCAGTTTCTTTATATCGATCTCCCGTGGAGTTATTTTCTGTTTTATCGACATCGCTGAAGCCGTTCCCGCTGCTTCTCCCATTCCAATGCAAGGAACCATCACCCTTATCGAACCGAGTGCGATGTGCGTACAGCTCACGCATCGTCCGGCTGTCATCAGGTTTTCAATTCCAAGCGGAAGAAGTATCCTGTAGGGGATGTGGTATTTGAATCCTTTCCCCGGACGCCAGACGGTATGATCCATTCCTGCTCCGTCTATGCAGTGGATATCCACGAAGAATGATCCGTAACAGATGTTGTCATCGAACTCGCGCTGGGCCTTCACATCGTCTTCGGTCAGGATATAGTCTCCCATGATCCTTCTCGACTCCCTTATTCCGACGGTATTGGGAGTTGAAACCATATAGCAGTTTTCCATTCCCTTTACATATTTCCTGAAAACAGGAATACATTCATACGCCTGCTTACGGCCTTCGATGGTGGCGGCAGTAAGATCCTCGGCCTTTGTCGAATCAATATATATGATGTGCGTGAAATTAATCCCGACCTGGTCCGGACGGGTGGGTGTCCACCAGAAACCCATGACAGTCTTCTGGAACGGACGCATGTCCCCGTTCCTCTGGGCTTCCTCCCAGACACTTGCCATCGCGTAATCCTTCCTGCTTTTTTCAACCGTCGGCCAGTCAACTCCGCCAATCGTGAACATGAGCGTTACAGGCTGGCATTTCTGGTCCTTCTTCCTGCCCACCTCGTACTTGCAGCCCGCCTTGAACGCAACGTCACCGTCACCAGTGCAGTCAATTATCCTCTTGGCCTTGATGATCTGACGTCCACCCTTGTTCTGGATCACTGCACCTGTGGCGACACCGTCCTCGACAATTGTGTCACAGAAGAAAGTATGATAGAGGATTTGCACGCCCGCCTTCTCGAACATCTGCTCGAGTATCAGCTTGAGCCCTTCCACTTCGAACCACACTCCATGGTGGTTCATGTGCCCGAAATTCTGTTTTACGAGTTCGCATGCCACCTCATAGGCGACTCCGCCGACAATCCGTCTTCCAGTAGCCTGTTCGTCATATTTCGAGATATGTCCATGTCCGCCGGCTCCGGCAACTCCGCCGAGGCAGTTGAACTGCTCAATCACAAGGGACTTCATCCCGTTCCTGGCGGCAGAAAGGGCGGCTCCGATCCCGGCCGGCCCTCCTCCGACAACGAGAACATCTACATCATATGTGACCGGTAGCTGCTGTTCCAGATACTTGACCTTCTTCATTATATAATCCTCTCTATTTAATAGTTATTTTGCCTATGATCATCTTTGAAACTGACTCTTTGAGAATCTTCTCCGCCTTCTCCTCGCCAATAAGATTATCCTTGCTGAATATTGCGAGTGCGGCATTTCCAGATCCGTCAGGAGATTCGAATCCTATGGCGGCATTGAACCTGTTCACATAAAAGTCATTCAGGTAGAGGAATCCCCTTCCCCTGATCTGCGTATCAACAAGTTTGAACAGCTTTTCCGCATCAGCTCTTTTCATTTCCTTGTCTCCAAGCAGCCTTTTACGCAACGCCCTGCTGTCATCCATATGTGAAAGGACAAGTCCAAGCGATGACTTGGAGACGGGGAAATCCGATTCATCGACTATATGAAATGTCTTTTTGTCATCCGGAGATATCCAGGAGAGATAGACAATCCGATTCCTGACAAGGACCGCCACGGCTGCACCGACACCATATTTCGCACTGATGCCGGAACATATCTCGGCGGATGATTCGACCAAGGGGAACGCCTTCATCGCGGTACCGGCAAAGAGAAGGACTCCATAATCCGGGGCAAAGCTGTGGAAATCAGGTTTCCTGACGTATCCGGCATCATAAAGGGACTTGAGGTGCCTGGAAGCGGAACTCTGGTGGATTCCGAGTATGCCTGCGAGCTCCGTCGCCGTCACTCTCTTCCTTTCTGCGACTATCCTCAGGATCTCAAGGCTCCTGTCAACCGACTGTATCCCATCTATTGCCATGACATGCTTCCTTTTTAACTATGCATAATATGCATAGTCATTTCCTGATGTCAAGGCATAAGGCAAAAAAGATGCCGGAAATTTCTTTCCGGCATCTTAAGTAGGTACGGGCTTTAGCCTGTACCATTCTTTGTTTCTTTAAATTCATGGGACAGCCTTCCGCCTTCGCAAAGAAGCTACGGCGGACAAGAAAGGCCGTCCCTACTTTTCACACTGGGTTCGAAACAAAATTCCCGCCGCGGCAGTTCTTGAGATAGTTGAGGGAGTGGACCTGTCCGGTCATCTCGAGATCCTGCCTGTAGACCGGATCGTGCCAGCCTTCAATGTCGATCGAACCTTTGAATCCGCCCTTCCTCAGATCGGAAATGATGTCCGTCCAGTTGCTGTCGCCGAACCCGGGCGTGCGGTGGAATGCATACTGCTTCGCTCCATAGACTCCGAACTCACGGACTACGTCCCAGTGGACCGTGGCATCCTTGCCATGCACATGGAAGATCTTATTTACATATTTCCTGAGCTGCGGCATCGGATCTATGAGCTTGACCATCTGGTGGCAGGGCTCCCATTGAAGTCCGACATTTCCAGAAGGAATCGCATCGAACATCATGTCCCATATGACAGGAATCTGCGCGATGTTCCAGTCACCTGACTCCCAGCGTCCTCCCATGTCGCAGTTTTCAAATGCAATCCTGACGCCATTGTCCTTTGCGCGTTTCGCAAGAGGTCCGAAGACCTTCTTGTAGCGTGGAATTGAATCCGGAACTGATTTTCCTCTGACTCTGCCTGCGAATCCTGCGACAATGTCTGTCCCGAAAAGATGCGCATTGTCAATGAGCTTCTCCCAGCCCTTGAGCGTCTTCTTGTCCGTTTCACCGGTCTCAAGCGGATTCCCATAGATCCCGAGTGAGCTGATCACTACGCCGGTGCCCTCGAGCGTCGCATTCACGTCCTTCGCGAGCTTCTTGATGTCGACATCGCCAGTAGTCTGCCAGAACGTGAGCGAGAAACTCTCGAATCCATGAGGTAGGATCTGCCTGATATAGCCGCATGGATCCTTCTGTCCGGCACTTACAAGCGTCCCGATCCTGATGTTTTCCTTCTTCAAATCGTGTTTCATGAAATTTTCCTTTCTTTAGTACGGCAGGCTTTCCAGCCTGCTATTTTCCTTGAACAGGCTAAAAAGCCTGTCCTACTCAATTACAGCCGAGGCGTCTGTACCACTTTCTTTTTTCTTCAATGTGATACATGCGCATGTCCCGTCGAATGACTGGGATCTCGCCTGTAATTAGTTATTCTCTTATTGGAGCGCCACCATCTTGGTGGCAATTAATGCCGGCGAGACGCCAGCGCTCCATATTTAAATCTTAATCGCAACCTTCTTCCCAGTCTCCGCGCTTTTCACGGCCGCATGCACCATTGCCAGGCTCTTTATATTGTCATGGCATATCGTCTGGGGAGTTCCACCGTTCTTCACACAGTCAATGAATTCACGTATTATACCGGCATGTCCTGTATGAACAAGATTTTTCGCGGCTGGAATTGTAAAATCCTTCTGAGGCCTGAAGAAACCTTCGTTCCCACTGGCGGCCTGCGCCTTTATTATCTCGCGTCCATCCCAAAGGCAGGTGCCTTTTGAACCGACAGCCCTCCAGTCGCATTCCCAGGAGGTGTTCATGCCTTCGGAGCACCAGCTTCCGCGGTATGTGAGAATAACTCCGTCGGTCATTTCAAAAATCACAATGGCCGAAGCCCCGTGTGCATACCAGGACCCCTTCGGATTGAACTCCTGGCAATAAACGGAGACAGGATCCTTTCCGGAGATAAAACGCGCCTGGTCAAATGAGTGTATGGCCATATCGACAAGAAGCACATGCTTCATCACGTCGCGGAATCCGCCGAAATGCGCCCCGATGTAGAAATCAGCATTCAGAGTGGTTATCTCACCTATCTCACCGGACTTGATGAAGTCGCGGTATGCGATGATGTTGTCCATGTACCGTCGGTTCTGGATGACGGCGTAGATCTTTTTCTTTGCATCTGCGGTCTTTACCATCTTCTGTGCGGCCTTCATGCTTTCAGCCATAGGTTTTTCACCGAGGACATGACAGCCCTTCTTCAAAGCTGTAATCGTAACATCAGGATGGGCAAGGGGAATTGTGCTGTCAAAGACGACGTCCGGCTTTGTTTTCTTCAAGACAGTTTTCAGATCAGTTCCCGTGACAGCTTTATCCAGCTTGCATTCCAGTTTGACCTTTTCGGCATTCTCAATCTTGATGTCGACAAGTCCAACTATCTCGATATCATTGAATCCGGCTATTGGATTCAGCCACGCCTTGCATATCCCTCCGCACCCGCACAGGACAGCTTTGATTTTATCTCCCATCTTGTTCCTCCTTTATAAATATCTTCCGGGCGGAAGATATTTATTATATAATCTGATTTATAAATTATTAATTTCCCTTGCACAACGCTGAACTTAGGATATTATGAATATATTTCAAGTCCCAAACGCATATTTATTTAATTATTATTTTATACGATTAATGGATATTCTAAAAGACATATACATTCTGGATGCGCTGCTCGGATACAATCCTCGGCCGGAACTTCACTGCCATGAGGACCACCACGAGTTCTTCTTCTGCGCCGAGGGACACGGGACACAGCATCTGCAGGGAAAGACCTTGAAGATGGTGCCGGGCGACTTCTTCCTTTTCCCGGCCGGACAGATCCACATCGGCAACGGTCCGGAGGGCGGAAAATGCCGGGGCTACGTGCTTAACATCACGGAATCGACACTGCTCAAGCTCGCTGGAAACGATCTTGAATTCGGAATGATCCTCAAGGTCATGAAGGAAAATGCCATGCGGGGCATGATCCGCATCAACCTTTCATCGGAAGGCACGGCGGCGGCAAGGAGGATATTCGAGGAAATCATAGAGGAGAACAAGATCCGCAAGATCGGCTACCAGCTTGCAATAAGATCGTGCATCGAAAGGCTGACGGTTGTCCTTCTGAGATATTCGAAGGTGAAGCCCGGCGCAAAACTCAAGCTCAAGGCATCCGCAGGTGAAAGATTAAAAGAATTCTGCCGTTTCGTCGAATCAAATTTCATGTACGATATCAACGTCGACCAGGCCGCCAAGATGACAAACCTCAGCAGAAGCCATTTCCATACCGTGTTCGTTGCAGAAAAGGGAACTACCCTGGTAAAATATCTGAACTCCGTCAGGATCAGGAAGGCAATTGGGATGCTTAAGGATTCCGACATGCCGTTCGAGCGCGTCGGCAGCGCCTGCGGCTTCAAATCACTGAGCCATTTCTACCTGGTGTTCCGCAAGGAGACCGGCAAAAAACCCGGCGACTTCAGGAAATAAATTTCTGAAAAGGGAATTTGAACATTACTGCTTTTTATTAAAAGTTTTGATAGAAGCATCTTCATTCTTTTTTGGGCGCTGAACCTGCCGAAACTTCTTCAACCTCTTTTTCTATAAACAATTCACGTAGAATAACCTTTTGAATATTAGGCTTTTGTCCAGTTCCTATCCATTCTTTCTGGATGATTTCGGACATGTTATTTTCAATTTCAGTACGGATATTTGGATTTATTAATTCATGAATTGTCTTGTTTTTCAAGGCATCTCCCAATTTTTCATTTATCCACTTTGCTTCAGTGATGACATTGTCAACAGAAAATTTATCCTTGCAAAGTAGCGTGAGAGCTGCTGATGGCATGTACTTCAACTTAATATCAGATCATTGCTGTCCTAAATAAGCTTCAAGTTTAGATTTGGGACGGATTTTTCCGTCTGAGCACATTCTTCCAACATTCATTTTTCAAAACCAGCCC